>Ga0334898_1000263_pt1 | contig 92942 bp, 84 predicted proteins | sample GraSluR3_MG_10_FD_207228 | JGI IMG/M metagenome (GOLD analysis project Ga0334898, IMG submission 207228) | Sludge microbial communities from methane-producing bioreactor in Wageningen University, Netherlands - Granular Sludge_3_08-R3 | ecosystem: Engineered > Bioreactor > Anaerobic >... | reverse complement strand
ACCTTCTCTGTTTAACCTTTGGTTACACAAAAAGTTTTTTCCTATGTGTGCCTATCCGATGGTTTCAAAATACACGAAGCTGCATTCGGACGGGTTCTCAACAGCAGGGAAACGCCCTTTGAAGATCACCGAGATGGTATAGAAACCTCAAAATGCCGCATTCTAGAGGGGTTTTGGCCCTTTTTGCCCCAATACGATTGTATCAAAATTAACGTTAAGACATCCCTTGGATGCACCAATGTTCTGTTTACCAACCCGATAGAGCAAACATCGACCGACAGAACTTCGTGTGCACCGTTGAGACAGACGCTTAGAAAATGTTCCTGCATCCTTGTGGCATAATGCCTGACTAGGGGATAGATATCACCCGGGCTGGAAATCTGTCTGCGTTTAGCGGGCAATCTCCTTCTTCCCAGTTCTAAAGCAGCAGTTATCAAGGTGGCTTTCGCCATTCCAAGCCCAGAAACGGCAAGCAGATCATCGTTGCTGACCTGACCCTTCTTATCGAGCAACTCCATCAGTTCTTTTGCGATGGAGGTGACAGAACGATCTCTGTTGCCACTGCCGATCAGAATGGAAAAGAGCTCTTGGTCGCTTAAAGACTCAGCACCCTGCTTGATCAATCGTTCACGAGGCCGGTCACAGACCGCCAGTTCTTTGATGCGTAATTCTGTTGGTTGTTGAATGAGGTATTTCATACTCAACTAAGACAGAACCAGTGCTGTTTTGCTTGAAAAAGTGTGCATCACAGCAGCTTGATGCACACAAACACTATTGCGTACTTCTTATCAACAGAGTCTTGTCAAATGCCCCAGCCATTGATCAGGAATATCATCAAAACTCATGATATTGATGGATGCAGTACTTTGCGTCAACTCTATTGCGACATTGGAATCGAGTTTCCACATCGCTCCGGTAAGAGGATCGACGATGACCATTCCGAGAAAGCCTCCGAGTAAAATATTACCCCAGTACCATCCGTCCAGGGAGCTGGTCAAATTATAGACAGATTCATCATAGCCCTCTTTTTCAAACGTGATGGTGTAGGAAGCTTTCTTGAAGAACCCGTTTCCTGCATCAAGATTGACCACAGCCGGAGTGATCCCCTTGTAAACCGTTTTGTTGTTCGCATCAACAATGGTGATTTTTGCACAATTTGGTTCGCTACTGATTACGACCGGATAATTATCATCGCTGGCAATAGATGCACAGCTAGTGAGACCTGCAATCATGACGATTGCAAGTACGACGAGCTTCATTTTTTTCATAGTGGCTCTCCTTGTATAGTATGAAATGTGCGTAAGCAAGCAAAACAAGAACAACGGCAAAGAAGATCCTCTTGCTGCTGAAAGAGAAAAAGAGTGTAGAAAGATTCTTGCCTAGAGTCGTTTTGCATGAGGTGTTTCATACTTAACTAAGAGCGCAAAGGCTCTGGTTTGCTTGAGTCTTGAACCCAAGCTGTGGTACAACTTCAGATATGCAACAGAAGTCGTACCGTATTGGAGAACTAGCGAAGAAGTGCAAGGTGACCGTTCGTACCATCAGGTACTATGAATCTTTAGGACTTCTAAAAACCAACCATCGATCAGATGGAGGGCAGCGTTATTATACTGATGCGGATGTAGTGTATCTGAATCGAATATCAGAGTTGAAGGAACTCGATTTTACCCTCAGTGAAATCAGAACCATCATACTCATGGGCAGCGAAGACGCTACTGGAGAAAAGCGAAGGAATGAGTTGTTGAAACAGTATCGCAGTAAACTGAGCGACGCTCTTGCTCGACAAGCTGAGATACAAAAGCGAATCAGTGACCTGAGCTGGCATATCCATCAGCTTGAAACCAATGATGATTTTCAGCAATGCCCCGGACTCATGTGCAAACAATGCAATTTTGCCGATCGTTGCCGCTTCAAAGAACTCTCGTAAGCAGATATTCACCAATAAGATATGCCTGTCTTACCGCCTGTTGTTTCAATCCTGACGGAAGATTTCTGTTGAAGAACATGCATTCATAGGTCAGCTCCCCACGATACCCGATTGCCTTCAATGCATTGAGAACAGAATCCCAATCGATAGTGCCATAGAAGGGAAGAAGGTGTTCATCAAGGGTGCCATGATTGTCAGCAATATGGGTCGCAACAAGCAAAGATCCCATCTTTCTGATGTCCTGTACCATATCGTGTTTGCACAAGTGGGCGTGTCCAGTATCATAACAGATACCTGCATATTGAGAAGCAAAACCCTTGACTATAGCGATTAAGTCATCAATTTCGGTTATCTCATCCGTCTCGTTGAGATTCTCAAACGCAAGGATGATGTTTCTTTTTTCAGCCTCGTTCACGAAAGCTCTATACTCGCATAGATTCTGTTCAACCCCACCTTTGGTAGGATGAACCACCAGAATGGGTATTCCCAGATAGAGGCAGATATCCATTGATCTGATAAGCAAATCCTCAAGAATCCTGCCGTCCCGGGAATAGGGCGCATGAGCTTGATTGTACTTCAAGCGGTGCTGGACTGACAGCTGCTTCAGTCTGTTGGCATAAGCCTTCCAGTTTTCCGTATGAAGTATACTGGTTGGATTAAGCATCTCACATAGGTTTATATCGAGAAAGCGAAAGCCCTCTTTTGCATAGAGGGCTATCAGGTGGATCATCTCAGTCTTTGATCCATCAGGATTAAAACTGATTAGATTGGTACTGGTGGCAATTCTCATTGGCCTTGCATCCTCAGATATTCAGCAAAATACCCATTGATTTCAGCTTCCAAAGCTCTACTTGTTTCCTCGGGGCTCCTGTTTTCAGTAAGCATCTTCAAAATTCCGGTTTGGAACGCATAATAAATCTGATAAGCACTGGGCACCCAGATACCCTGCAACTGCGGGTTGCTCTGCATCAGTTGATCAATAGCAACCTTGAAGAGAGGATTCTTGGCAATGTGCTCTTCAAAAGCAGGCAGGCTGTAGGTGTCACGATGGATAGGGAAATACCCTGTTGCGATGTGCCATGCGAGTTGTTGCTCTCCACTACTGGCAAACTTGACAAACTCCCATGCTGCATCTCGATTGCCCGACCCATTGTCAAACGCCCAGATTGCCCCTCCTCCGACATTCACCCCGCCGGTTGCATGTTCATCAACCATCGGGAAATTGGCAACTCCTACCTCGAAACGGTCGCCGACCATCGATAGAATGGTGGTAAGGTTGCTCGTCGAGGCTACAATCATCGCAGTCCTTCCACTGGCAAACGCCCCGTTTCGGTCGCTGGTAAGATTCTCTAGAGCCCCGGTATCATATAAAGCCTTCCATTTGGTGAGGAAGTTCACCATTGTGCCGTTTTCATGGAACAGGACCCTCGTAGGATTGCCTGCATGCCCGTTCTCCTGGTCTGTAATATAGCTGAGGTGGTTTTGCTGACCAAGCCAAGCGATCAGCTCATAGGTGGTAGGAACATTGGCGAATCCTGAGCGGATGACATTCCCTCTAGCGTCCTTCTGCACCAAAGCTTGTGCCGTTACGGCCAATTCATCCAGCGTTCTCGGAGCTCTTGCGATACCTCCTTGATCAAACGCAGTCTTGTTGTAATAGAGCAAAATCGTAGAACTGTTGAAAGGCATGGCGATCATCTTGTCTTTATAGGTGACAGAGAGTCTAGCCGCCTCAAGAATTGCGTCAAGGTCGTACCCATCTGACAAGGCAAGATCTTCCATCGGAATGAGTGCATCAACATCACGAATATCCAGAACCGCTGCCCCATCGAGCTGGGCCAAGTCAGGAAGGTCTCTTCTCGAATCTGATTGAAGAATTGCTTTTGCTTTGGTAAGCACATCATTTGCCTTGCCTTGGTAGACAGCCTCAACACGGATGTTCTTCTCTACCCCGACTGTGCTGTTGAAGGCCTGCACCATCGCTTGGGTTGCTTGTCCTGCAAGTCCACTGTTTGGATGCCACCAGGTTACTGTTCGTACAGGATCGGGTTTTATTTCTCTCTGTCCTGCTGCGAATAACACCGTTGTCAAGCTGATCAGAATAATCATAACACTGAATAACCGTTTCATACATTATCTCCCTGTAAAGCGTGTGCTCACGCTTTCTTGTATTGGTTTGTGCATTAGAATAAAAGCCACTAAAACAGGTGTCATCAACACCGTGATGGCTGCAAACTGTGGCCCATAATCGAAATTTTCACTGAATCCAAGCATTGTTAGGCCTACTTGGATGGTTCTCATTGAAGCCTTGTTGGTAACCAGCAACGGCCAAAGATAGTCATTGAAGATGGTGCTGAAACTGTGGATGGCCAAGGTCACCACCACAGCCTTGCTGATGGGTATCAAGAGCAGGGTCAAGAAGCGGGTGTCGGAACACCCTTCTATGATTGCTGCTTCCCGATACTCTCCGCTTACTGTTTTGAAATATTGGCGGAGCATGAAGATATGAGCAGGGGCAAGCAAAGATGTGCTGATGATTCCCAAATACGTATCGGTCAAACGAAGAGCCCTTATGGTAGTATAGTTGGCCAACAAAAGGGTGTCTGAAGGCAACAGCATCGTAGCAACAATAAGGATAAAGAGAATATCTCTTCCCTTGAAATTGAAAAAAGTGAATGTATAGGCTGCAGTGATGCTGATCGTCATCCTGAGCATCATTCCAAGGCTGGCGGTAATCAAGGAGTTCAGTAAAAACTGCTCAAGATTAGTCTCTCGAAATGCCCGGATGTAGTTCTCAAACGTTGGCTGAGACGGTAGTAGTCGAGCCGGGATTGCCGTAAAGTCAGCCCAGCTGAAAAAAGATGCGCTGAGAGAGTAGGCTATAGGGAAGACGATTATGAGTGAGAGGATGGTGGCTAGGATCGCTTTCAATGATTTCATTGGTAGTAGACCCTCCTGCGTTCAATCTGAAGCAAAGCGAGCAACAACAGGAACGTCAGAAAAAACACAACCGTCGCAATGGCAGAACCCATTGCATAATTGCCACTCTTGAATCCCTCAAGGTACATTTGGTAGACCAGCGTCTGTGTCGACCGGAAAGGGCCTCCTTCGGTAAGTATCAAGACCGGCGAGGAAATGAGCATCGCATCCTTGATGTTTGTCGCAAGAACGAAGACTAGGGTGGGTGCGATAAGCGGAAGTTGCAGATATTTGAAAAGTTGCAAGGGATTTGCTCCTTCCAAAGTAGCCACCTCTACGAGGTTTGCTGGAATATTTCTTAATGCAGCATGCAAAAGGAGAAATTTTATTCCGATATCCAGGTAAACGCCTGCAATGACAAGCAAGGCCATAGCCGCATTAGGATTATTGAACCACTCTACGCTGATGCCCAAGAGTTGATTTACGATACCGATAAAGGGGTTGAAAATCATCTTAAGAATCATCATTGCGCTGGACAGTCCCACAGCCATCGGAAGAAAAAAGCAGATTTGGTTGAGCGTGGCCAGTTTGCCCTCCCTATGGGAAAGCAACGCAGCGCTAAGGCAAATGAACACGTTTACCGGCACGAAGTAGAGCGTGAATCGAAGGGTATTGGACAAGCTTGTCTGGAAACTCTCATTGACAAACAACCTCCTGAAATTGTCCAGGCCAACGAACGCGATTCTCTGTCCGTTGATTGAAACGGTATACAAGCTATTGAGCAAGGTAATGACGAAGGGTCGGTATGCAAACAAGCCTGCGAGAAAGAGCGCAGGAAGAATCAAAAGATATGGTTTGAGCGAGTGTTTCCAATGTCTATTCATAATGGGTTATCCCTTGCAGATACTACTCTCAAATGTTGTAAGTCTCAAGGGTTTTTAAGGCTTAATTACTGTATTAGGAAAGAAATATCTTACGTAAAGATACATTACGTCAGCTTTTTGAAAGAAAAAGCTGACGTTCAATTCAACAAAGGAAGGTTTCAGATATTGCTAAAACCGTTTTTGGATACCCACCACCAACTGAAGATCATAAGCGTACGAATCGTATGATTTGCTCGGTCTGTCATAGACTCGTTTCCCAATCCAATGTGCTTGGCTGTAGAGTGACAATCCCTCGATGGAGGTGGTGTAGTCAGCACCAAGACCGATGATCAGGCGTTCTGAAATTCTATCGCCTGATGGGGCTGGTCCATTAATGGTTGGAATCTTACTATTATCATTGCTCGGATTATGAGCATCCAAATATGTCAGCTCTCCTTGTCTGTGTATGGTTACAGAGCCTTCCAACCGAAGTGTGTTCGGCAAAATATAGGTGCCCCTAGCCATCAGAATCTGACTATCCGAACCATAGCGATGGCCTAAATAGTCAATAATATACGCATTGATATGTCCTTGATGTTTCATAAGGTCTCTTGCAACAAGGAAGTCTACGCCTTCCCTTCGATAGAAGTCAGGATCGATACAGGCATACTCCATATCGGCAATCCAATATCCGTTTTTATCTTGCCATGCATAAGAAATGCCAGCCAAGTAGGCCAACGCATTCGCTGTCGGGGCTTGTTCAGAAGGTAATTGAAATTGATCCATCGCAAATTGACCATGCAAGGAGATGCCAGGAGCAAGAGCAAAATCTACTTCAATATGTGCAATGGCATTTACTGAATCAGGGTTGAAAATGTTGTGGTAGATATAGGTTGGATCAGCGTACTGAAGAGGAAAATCCTTGGAAAGGGCCATGATGTTTTCAGAGATGGAAAGTCGTGCCCAGTTAGACATTCTAAACTCAAAGCGATGCCCGATAAAGGCTCTACTGCCCCTCTTAGCAACAGTAAAATCAGGGAAGAAAAGGTACATCAATTGCAATTTGGCTGCATCGCTGAAGAAGGAAGCACTTGCATAGGTGTGATTTGAAATATGATCACCGATTACCAAGTTGCCACTCATGCCTCTTCCCCAGCTGACACGTCCTCTTCCCAGACTCAAGGTCCACCAATCGCCGGCAAACGTCATTTGCGAATGCCTGGGGAAGTCAGCTTCAAGGTCCTTGTTTGAAGTTAGGATATTCGTGTTGAAAAGAGAACGATACAGATAAGCATTATCAAGATAGACTGCTGCATTATTATCCAACACTACGCCGATGCCATAGCTAGGGATTGGTGTTGCAGTGTTTTCATCATGCTTATCTGAATAGCCTGCTACTTGTGCCTGGAGACTTGTCTCAAAGAGGAATGATGAACCCCATTCCATGCTCAAGGTGAGATCGAGCATCGGCTTTCGATCGTCATAGCTGTAAACCCAATTAGAAAAGGACGTAAAATCTGTATTGTTGGTATGAATGTATGATTCTAATGCGATAGTGGGCGTAATTCGATAGGAGAATTGTGAAGAGGAGTGAGAGGTCTTTCGTTGTAGAAGACGTTGTTCTATCTGGTCTCGTAATGCACTGTGTTTAGTGTTGGAAGGAATGCTGTTTAAAATCTGAACAGCTTCATACGTATTCCAAGGTCTAGAGGCAGAGGGCAAAGCCTGTCCACTGAGTTGATATAGTAAATCCAGTTCTTCATAGATGGGAGAATGCAACGGGATTTGTCCAGGGAAGTAGCTAGCATATACAGTGCTTAGTATTCCTAGAAACAAAGCAAGAAAAAGAAAGCGGGTTTTCATACACGGTATCCTATTTCAGATAATTATTGTCCTTACTCTAAAACATAGAGGGAGAAAAGAGAAGCTTCAGCTATGATGATACGTTAATAAACCTGATGAGCGTTGAAAAGGATTTTCCACAGAGGCTTCATTTACTCAGTATATGCTATCTGACGCCATAAGGATGATTCTGTATGGTCATGAGAATAAACTTGTTTCTTCCTTTGCTGATTGATCAGCTCGATATGCATAGCTCTCTATGGAAAAGAGTGTATCTGCTTTGATGAAGACACACTCTTTTATACTGGCAAATAATTGCTTGGGATTTCACCTTCCTTAGCTATGTGATGGACGATACGGTCGTAATACCATCAATGAGCGTAAAAGTTTGGTTGTTTCGATTGTGTACAGACCCTTTCTACGCACCTCTCCTCTAGGGCGGGAGGTGATTTTTGTCAAGGCAGTACTGCAGAAGGCTCGGAAGATAGCGTCACTAAGTCGTGCAATATACTCGTCCAAAGGATAGTTTACTGCTATGAAAGGAAAAATTTTACAGACTTCAAGTGCTAGGGAGCGAACCAATACAGGCTTGTCAGGAAGGTTGAGCAATATCCACATTATACTGTTGAGGGAGGTATATCCAACAAAGCTGCCCTCTTCAAAGATATCCAAGAAGATATCCTCAAACACCCCGACGACTCCTTCGTCTGCAACCATCTGCTCGTATTTATAATCCGTAAGGACGTTGAACGTATCCTCAAACTCCTTGGAATCCTCAATCAAGAAGACCGCTGATTCGTACAGGTCATTTGAGAAGTTTCGTCGCATGGCAGGGGGAGGGATGGGAACTCCTTCCAACTCGAACTGCTTGTCAGCCTCATCAACTGTGAAATTGTTCATTTTGGCTTTTTCTTCAAATTGTCTGACGAAGTCCATCGCCATCTCATAATCAATACCTATCTCCTTCGATACTTTCTTGATATCCAGAGTATGACCCTCGTTATAGGCCGCGGTATACTGACTGAAGAAGGTATTGATCTTTTTTATCAACTCTTGATTATCCGAAAACGATTCTTCCTTCTCCTCCTCTTTAAACAGGAAGGGGGTCCAAGGAAGCTCATAGCCCTCCTCTTCAAGCGTGAATGCAAGAGAGAGCGAGTATACTGCATCAACTTCCAATTCTGGGTAACCCATCAGCTCGGATACAATACTGAAGGCTTTCTCATTGAAAGCGCTGAGCAGATAATGATCTTGCATCTTTATCACACGAATATTGCTCATGCCAAGTTTTTCAAAGAGCTCTGGGAAGTCCCACGCTTCTTTGACTGCATCGGGGGCTTTAGCAGACAAGCTTGCCTTGTTTCTCTATTTTCCATTGATCAGGATTAAAATCGTAATCGATTGACTCAACGCTGCCAAGGTGAAGTTTCATCGGCATACCCAAAAAGTCTATGGCAGGAATTCCTGAAACTTTGTCCATATGATATAGAGCATGCGGATTATCCTTTAAAAAACGATCAAATCCATGTTCTCTAAAGCATGCACTATCGATACTTTCTCCAAGCAGTATGGCATCGTACCTCTCAAGTCGGTTGTAATGAAGCATTCCAAGAGTCTGCAAGCACAAACCGTTGTCAAAGGTCAGGGCAACATAACTGGCATTCCGACTTTCCGATCGTTCTTGCATTGATTGCAATGCAGGGGAGTGGATCTTATAGGTTTTTGAACTCATCAGATCGATTATTTCAAACAGGTTCTTCTCTATCCGCTTGAGAATCCGGAAAAAAAGATAGGTTGCCGGATGAGATGAGAGCCATGTCAAGAGCGAGCACTCAACTTCGGAGCACTTCAACGCTGGATCGGCGAGGACCTTCTGGATGAATTCAGATGATCCAAAGGAATTAGAATCTTCACATTGCTCGATTATAGCCTCTATGTAATCGGCTCTCTCCTCGATTCGGTCCTCAAGAAATAGTTCCAACTTACTTAATCGATCATTCAACGCTTTTTCTTCATCAAGATATACTGCATTCAGAAATAGAAGATCATCAAAATGGGAATTGAACAATGCAGTTCTCTCTAGTAGTGTGTTTGGTAGGTTCATGGATACAGTATGGGTAATTTTCATTGTATAATAAAGGCCGTAATGAATAGATTTTCGTCGATTACCAAGACAATATGTGAGTTGCTGTTAGAATCAAAGTAACTTCCTTATACAATGTCAGCTTTTTGAAAGAAAAAGCTGACGTTCAATTCAACAAAGGAAGGTTTCAGATATTGCTAAAACCGTTTTTGGATACCCACCACCAACTGAAGATCATAAGCGTACGAATCGTATGATTTGCTCGGTCTGTCATAGACTCGTTTCCCAATCCAATGTGCTTGGCTGTAGAGTGACAATCCCTCGATGGAGGTGGTGTAGTCAGCACCAAGACCGATGATCAGGCGTTCTGAAATTGTATCGCCTGATGGGGCAGGTCCCGGTACATTCGGGGCTCCTGTGTTATTTTTTGTATCATCAGAACTGTGGTGATGAGGTGCTGTGTAGGTTAATTCCCCTTGTCTATGGATGAGAAGCGATCCCTCAATCGTAACAAGGCGTGGCCTGTGGTAAGTGAGTTTTGTCTGGAAGACCTGACTATCAGAACCGAATCCATACCCTAAATAGTCAATGAGTACCGGAGGCCAGTTGTTGTGCATACCTCTTGCAACAAGAAAATCAACCCCGTCTCGACGATAGAGCACTGGGTCAGTTTGTGCATACTCGACATGAGCTGTCCAAGAACCCAGATGATCCATCCATGAATACGCAACGTGTACCATGACCCCCATTGCATTGGCTTCAGTATTCGATTCATTTGGGAGTCGAAACTGGTCCATCGCAAATTGGCCATGAAAAGAGAGCCCTTTGCATATGGCCAAATCCAACTCTATACTGGCAATAGCATTTAGGCGTTTTGAATCATAGAGATTATGATAAATATAAGTAGGATCGAGATATCTCAACTGTAATGATTGTCCTTTATACATAACATTCTCTGTGATGGTGAGACGTAGATTGTGACGGAGTTGGGCTTCCAGGCGATGACCAAGAAAGATTCTCTGATCAATGGAATTGAGAGGATCAGGAAGAAAAAGATAGAGAAATTGCAGTTTTACCAACTCACTGTAGAATGAAGCAGTAAGATGATTGTGATTGGCGATATGGCTGCCGACTATCAAATTGCCACTCGATCCATTCCCCCATTGTATTCGAGACCTTCCTGTAGAGAGGTGCCACCAAATGCCTCCTATCGATAGTTGTGATTCTTGTGGCCAGTCTGCTAGCATTCTGTCGGTGGAGGGAAGTAGTAAGTTGCTTGCAATGATATCAGTGTACTGTTTAGCCATGGTCTGATAAGAAACCTTGTCTTCTTTTTTAAAAAGAGCTCCTATATCGGTATAATCAGCAAAATCGTCTTTGCGGGTTACCGAAGACGCTCCAATGTCGACACTGGTAGAGAAGTAAAATGCATCAGAGAATGCCAACTCCATGACAAATCGGGCAAGAGGTTTTCTTTGATCATATGCATATATCCAGTCTGAAGAAGTCTGAAAAGACTCTTTGTTGGTATGTATGTAGGTTTCTGCAGTAAGATTGGTGCTCAGTAAATATGACAAATCGTGGGATGCTTCTTTTAAAGGGTTTTTCTCGACGTTGTGCTTGATACTTTCGTAGAGTAATTGATGTCTTGTATCGGGCGATATTGCAGAAAATATTCGCTTTGCTTCTTGCGAGCTCCATGGACGAGATGCCGAGGGCAGTGGCAAGCCCTCTAGCCTGTAAAGGGTGTCCATCTCCTCATAGAGGTCAGAAGAGAGAGGAATAGTCTTTGGAGGTATGGCATAGAGCATACTTGTTGCCAGCAAGAACAGTAACACAAAATAAAAACGAGCCTTCATCTAAAACTCCTCAGTACAGGTGCAATACTGAGCACTGTAAAATGAAAAAACAAAAGTATAAAGAGGTATCTGATTATAAAGTCATACGGCTATGAGCAGATTGGTTGCCTGTTTTACTTCTCTGTGTAAAAAAGGGTTCCTGCATCCTTAAAAGCACGTTTCTTTGCGATGAGCAGATACGCGATGAAGGAGGCAATCATATACACTGCACTGATGCCTATGGCCAGTGCGAAGAGCATTGGATTGTCTCTGGTCACACTGAATGCTGGAAGATTGACACTGAGAATGATCGGGATTGCCAGCAGAAAGACGATACCGACAGCATAGAGGTAGTCTGTGGCAACCGGGGTCTCGAACTCTTGGTCCACAACCCTCAGCAATGCCAACCCGGTGGGCAAGGTTCCTGTGGCTGTTCCATAAATGACCAACATCCTGAAAAATTGATGATCGTCGTAGATACGTGAGCAGTACCAAGGAAGGATGACCATGGTGATGAAGATTCCTGCAACCACTAAAATAAGAATAGGAATCCAGTATCCTTGTACCGCAACCAGTGAGATGGCTCCAAGGCTGCTGGCAACAGTCAGATCGACAGAGAGGCCCCCGAGCCTGTTGCAGGTGGCATTGTCGATGGTCGTCTCAACCTTGAAGTAGCGCATGACAACCTTTACTGCCAAAGCACAGAAGGCGCTGAAGATGAAGTTTATGCCCCAAAGGCTTTCTGCCAAATCGACTCCAAGTGGGCCGATTAAGCTCAACAGAGCCGTCAGACCGGTCAGAAAAGCCCAGCTGAGCAAGTAGGTTGCCATGATCAAGGCAACATGGTAGGTCAACGAGTCCAAAGATTCTCCATCGGTTGAGAGATAACTGCCCACCGGGCGTTCTTTCTCCAATCTGCTGAAAAAGCCGGTTCTCACACTCTTGTTGTTGATTCGATGTGTATGGTCCTTGTCTATCCAACCTCGTTTGAGGCCTTGGTTGATGAGAATTACGCCTCCAAAGCTTCCAAGAAGAAATCCGATGGCAGCCATGGTAAGTCCCACAGAAGAACCTCCTCTGAATCCCATCGACTCCCATCCAATGCCTATGGAGTATGCTTGTCCAGGTCCAAGCTCAAAACCCAAAGGTAGGGTGAATCCGAAAGCAGGAAACAGGTCCGGTTTGAATGTGGCGATCATCAAAGCGGTAAGGGTTAGTCCAAAGAAACATTGCAGTCCATACTGGCCCATAACGGCGGTGACGTTTGCTGCCAGGGTACGTTTCCCTTTTCTGTCAGTGTGCTCTTTAGGTGTCACCCTTAAAAGCATGGCAATGAAGGAAAGGTTTAAAAGGTGATAGACGATCTCCCCTAAAAAGTCGTTTCTCAGACCCCAACGAGGAGCGATAAAGTTGTAGAAGACCAGAAGCATCATCCCCGATATGATAGGGGCAGGTATGAGGAATTGTTGGAAGAACTTGATTCTCGCTCGTATCAAGGCCGCCAGTAACAAAGAGAGAGAGATGATCCCGATGTGATAGAAAAAATTCCAGTTCATACGGCGCCTTCCTTCGGTTTCTTTTTCGCTTGATACATCTCAACGTATTTGAGAATGCATGCCTTCTTTTGAATACGGATTCGGTACAACGTCTGCTTATGATAGAGTTCGACAGTGTTCTTGGCATTGATGATCATAGACTGAATATCAGAGAACGCAAAATAGAATTCTTTGCCGTGAAGCGTATGCAATCTCATTCCCTCTTCTTCAAGTTGCAAAGAAAATTGTTTTGAAAGAATGGTGAGGCTTTTAACATCACCGGTTTGAAACAATACACCAACATCGTGGGGATAGGTAAGCGTGGATCCTTTTTCGCTGTGGCTGTACTCTTTTTGCCAAGCGTGCCAACTAGCTATGTCAATAAATGGATGATCAGTCTTTTTAGCGACAAGCCTGTCATATTCATCCAGCTCATAGAGTAGAGAGCAGTTCCTGCAAGAGATGGTGTTACCCTTGCCGACGATCGTATTCACACTAAGACAGTCTGGGCACAGACACAGTACCTGCTCCACCCCCTCGCACCGATGTTTGCCAAGGTAGGGAAGCATTTTTTCATGTTGCCATTCTCTATAGGAATGATCGATCTGCTGATGCAACAGTTCATGCAGCTGCGATACCGAAAGCTGACTAATCTGATCGGGGTAGATGGGCTTGAGCACACGAATAAATGCTTTGCCTTTTCGTTTCTTGGTTGCCCATCTGGGCTTGAGGCCGTAAACCCCTTCCAAGCAAAGCACCACGATCGGTACATTGAAGATTTTAACCAGCTTGGCAATTGCTTCATCAAACCCAACAGGTTCCCCGTCCCATGAACGGGTTCCTTCAGGAAAAACCCCTACTACGTCCCCCTCTTTCAAAGCCTCTTTCATAGCACGGATGGTAAAGAGATCACTCCTTCCCTGTTGCTTGGAAATCGCCCCGATCCATCGACGCATCAAGGGACGAAGCCCAAAGAGCTTGAAAAGGTAGGCTCCCGCTACCCATCTGATATGATAGGGAAAGGCTGAGGAAATAAAAAAAGGATCGAATGTATGGACATGATTCGCCATGACCAGAAATGGAGGTTTTAGCGTAGCAAGATGTTCTTTGTCAACCAACGTAATATGACGGGATTTCAACAGGTAAGCCCCATACGTAGGTTGCGCCAATCGAATGAAGAGTGGTTTTTTAGACACTAGCATCCCCTCTGTAAGAAATATACTCCACGCTGTAGACCCTTGTCCACCGAGAAATATGAATAAGAAATTAAATAAGCGTTTTACGCTTTCATAAATGTTCTTGTCTTTTTCCTGTTTGGGTGCAACCATTGATTAGAGCTTGGAAAGAATTTTTCAAAGGAATGAATGATGATATATTATCCAAAGGCAGTCGGCTCAGTAGCGCACGATACAAAGAGCATCCAAGATGCTATTGATGTAGCTGCTCGCAGTGGAGGGGGGATGATATATCTCTCTTCCGGTGTTGTGTATCGGTGCGGGACTTTAATATTGCGATCTCATATCACCCTCCATTTGGAAAACGGAGCAAGGCTGGAAGCCAGTGGCAGCATCGCAGATTATAAGCAGATTGCAGAGCTTGATGCAGATGAGAATTGCAGCGAAGAGACACCTGTTCTAAGAAAGCCTTCCTTTGCATTTCTCTATGCGTATGATGCCGATTCTGTGGCTATCAGTGGAGACGGAATCATAGATGGAAATTGCTTTCAGTTTGTAAAAAGGGTGAATCCGTATCATTGCAAAGGTGACTTTCAACCAAGACCAACCTTGCTGTATCTGGAAAAGTGCAACAATTTGGTGGTTCGGGGCGTGACATTGCAAAACAGCCCATTTTGGAGTCTGCATATGGCTGGGTGCGACACTGTGTTAGTCAGTGGAATTACCATCAACAACCCCTTGGATGTAGCAAACAGTAATGGAATAGATCCCGATCATTGTACGAATGTGAGGATTAGCGGATGTCACATCAGTTGTGCCGGTGACGGCATCTGTCTGAAGAACACCAAGGCAAATGCTGAATATGCACCCACAAGTGGTGTGATTATCAGCGATTGTACCTTGGTCTCAACCTCTGCGGCGCTGAAGATTGGTACTGAAGGATGGAACGATTTTTCTGATATTCTGGTTCATCACTGCATTCTCAAGGGTAGCAACAGGGGAATCTCCATCCAAGTCAGGGATGTCGGGTCTGTTTATAATATACATTTTTCAGACATTCTCATCGAAACAAGGCTGTTCAGTTCCGATTATTGGGGAAAGGCCGAGGCAATTGCACTTACTTCTTTCAATCGCGATGAGCAAACTACATCAGGTGCCATAACAGGGGTAACTTTTACCCGTATAACCTGTCGTGGAGAAAGTGGAATATTTATCGCATCTGACGGTGATAAGATTCGTGATATCGTATTTGACAAGGTCTCTCTCACGCTTCAAAAAACCAGCAAATGGCCGCTTGCAGGGTATGATTTGAGGCCTCGACAGGAAGAGCCCCATTGTTTGGAAAGACCTGTTGATGCTCTGTATGTACTCAACAGCGGACCGATCATGCTTGTAGATGTCACAGCGGTAGTGAGTGAGGGGCAAGACTTCGGTTCTGCTTTTAGCCAAGAGCATTCCACTGTATTGGGAAGTGTTGTATGTCCACCCTAAAGCAGTTTTCGTTGAACATGTTGTGAACATAAATCATCGATTCCAAACCATCTATCTGACAGACCTCTGGTCAACCTCATGCTCATTGTATGCATAATTCAAATTTGGGACCTTAATTTGCTTAATTTAAAAGCTTTTTGTTGTAAAAAATGTTTAATAATGTTTAACTTATATCAATGAGGTGGTCATGAAGCGAAAAAAGGTTACCCTCCAAGATATTGCTCAGGTTGTAGGTATTTCTTCAGCAAGTGTTTCCATGATTCTTGCATCAAAAAGTCTATCAAGATTCTCTGATGAAACCATCGATGCTGTCTATTCAGCAGCTAGGACGTTAGGCTATATAAGTAAAAGCGCAAAGAAGAGTCGTCCTTTGGTGATTCTTGTTTGCCCTTCAGTCATAAATCCTTATTTCGCAACCCTTATCCAAGGTATGGAGCAAGAAGCCAAGGTTAAAGGACTGGAAACCATGCTCTATACGACATACTGGGATTTGGAAAAAGAGCGTAGCATCTGTCAGTTCGCCAAAGAGCCTTTGGTTTGCGGCGTCATCTTTGCCATGATACCGCAACAACCGGACTTGGTGCGTGAACTGAACAAGATAGTTCCGGTGGTTGCCGTTGGAGATAAGCAGAATGAATCAGGACTTGATACCGTGGACGTAAACAACTTCAACGCAGGTACCTTGGTGGCAAATCATCTGCTTGAGCTCGGGCATAAGCATATTGCCTATCTTTGCACCAGCCTCAACAGCGAGCATAGTGCTCGAGTACGAAGATATGAAGGAATAAAGGCAGCGTTGCAGCAAGCTGGCAATAAAGCCCATCTGCATCTCTTTACCTCTGAGATTCCTTCCTTGACTGAGCTGAACACTGTGGATATCGAACATAAAACTGGATACGAGCTCGCCCGTCGTTGTATGAAGGAAGCTCCTGATGTTACTGCGATGGTGGCGATCAATGACATGGTTGCATACGGGGTGATCGACGCGATCAAGGAAGAGGGCTTTTCGATACCGGATGAGTACAGTGTTTGTGGTTTTGACAATATCTATCCCTCATCCTTTCATGGTGTGAGTCTCACGACAGTGGAACATTTTATTATCCAAGGAGGCAAGAGCGCAGTCAGGCTTCTTTGTGAAAAGGTTTCAAAGTCACAATCAAGGACTCTTGAGGCTGGAGCTGTCACAAGGGTGGAGTATCAAAACAGACTGATTGTTCGCTCATCGACCGCTGCTGCTGGGGCAAGATAAGCTTGATGCTTTGACAAGGATGAATCGGTGTGATACATCTGCGGTGGGAGAATAGTTTCCATGGCAAAGAGAGCCTTCACTCGTAATCTGCAATACGTTAAGTTTAGTGCCTATGGTTTTTTAAAGAACCTTCGGTTTTATGAGCCGTTCTTGATGTTGCTGTTTCTGGATAAGGGGCTTACCTATCTACAGATAGGAAGCCTCTACGCAGAGCGTGAGATTCTGATCAATCTGACAGAGATCCCTTCTGGGATTTTTGCAGACAGCTTGGGACGAAGGTTGACGATGATGTTCTCTTTCGTTGCGTATATCATTAGTTTCATTATTTTCTATCTTGCCGCAGATTTTTCTCTTTTACTCTTCGCAATGGTTTTTTATGCAATCGGGGATGCCTTTCGTACAGGTACCCACAAAGCTATGATCTTTGACTATCTTCGCATCAACGGTTGGGAAGATCAAAAAACGTACTATTACGGACATACAAGAGCCTGGTCGCAACGTGGTTCAGCTCTTTCTGCATTATTGGCGGCACTGTTAGTGCTGTATCACGGTTCTTATGCCCCAATTTTTCTCTTTACCATCATTCCCACTGCTCTGAACCTGTTGCTTATTGCTTCCTACCCGAAGGCCCTGGATGGCCCAAGGCGTACGAGCGACAAGCGAGCACGAGATGAGTTTAGAACTGTTCTGCGTTCCTTGGCTGCCACGTTTAGAAGTTTCTCAATGTTCAGGACTATTGCGAGCCAAGCTCTGTTCAGTGGGTATTACAAGGCCTTCAAGGATTACCTGCAGCCAATCTTGCAAGCATTTGCCCTCTCTCTTCCCGTTTTGCTCGCATATGAGGACCAGCAAAGAACTGCCTTGCTTGTTGGCTTGGTGTATACCATTCTCTATGCAACAACAGCGGTGGCATCCAGTAGGGCAGGTTCTTTCGCTGACCGGTTCGACCAGCTTGCTTCTCCGCTGAATAGCACTTTGGTAGTTGGTATCTCTCTCGGGCTTCTCAGCGGTTTGTTGTTGCACCTTCAGTATGCTGCTTTAGCTGTTGTCTTGTATCTTGGTATTTACCTTCTTGAAAATTTGCGTAAACCGATGAGCATAGCGTACGTGAGCGAACGATTGGAGCAAGATTCTCTTGCCACGGGCTTGTCAGTAGAGTCCCAGGCAGAATCTTTGTTTGCAGCAGTAATAGCGTTGGCTCTGGGGTGGGCAAGCATGCGTTTTACAGTGGGCCTTGGAATTCTCCTAGTCTCTGTGGTATGCCTCTTACTCGGTCTATTGCTGAAACTTCCAAAAGAACACAAGCTTACTGAGGTTGATCCTTACCGAACGACATAAAGCGTTCGACATCAATGCAGAATGATATTCCTGAACCGGGTTCGTCAAGAGCCGGGACCTGCTTGATGGCTTGGAGGACTTTTCCTGTCAAATCAGCGCCTACAAGCATCAAGAGCATATCTTTTTCAGGAACATAGGGAAACCCAAATAGTTTTACATCCTCTTCCTTGCCCGTTCCTCGAGCTGGAATGATCGTTCCGCCTGTAGCCCCAGCCTTTCTTGCCACTTCCATAATCTCTTCAGCCATGCCTTTGTTTACAATGCAGGTGATGAGGGTGTGTGGTGTGTGCATAAGCAACCTCCAAAATGTATTGCCAACCGGCATGATAGAGCAAGTATTGCTCATATTATGCGTAAAGAAAAGAGGGGAGTGGTGTTCAGTGGTCCCTTAGCGATTAATTAACACAATATTTATTTTTTTCAATATAATTAGGCATGTGACACTCTGCGTCCTAGATAAGAGCTTAGAATAAAGATTGGGAGGAAAGCGTATGAAAGCTTGGAGAAAAGACCAACATGATTTTAGGTTTGATACGATCAGCCGGGTAGATATCGTGCCTTTTCAAGTCCTTTTAATAGGTACGAAAAAAGGATGCTGCCCCGATGACCTCGAAGGTTCATGTGAATTACTGCCAGCCTTGATTGATGCAGGTAGGAGGGACTCTCTATGATTGATACAAAAGCTTCAAACACCCCTTTTGTTTCTACAAAGTATAGTGATGAGTATGTCAAGCTTGCCCATAAGGCAACGTTTGCCAATGAGAGCATGGTTATGGCAAGTGAAAAGTGTATGTGCCTGTATTGTGGTCATACGTTTAACGCCCGAGAGCAATCAGAGCCTCTCATCTGGATACAAGAGAGGGCTCCAAATGAGCGAACCTTGCGATGCTCAATGTGCGGCATCGATTGTGTCTTGCCTTCTGCAAGCGGTTTCCCGATTGATGATCCTGAGTTTGTCAGAATTTGTACAGAAACCTGGTTTTCAGGAATCAGCAGGATCAGCGATGGCCTTCCTGTTGAAAGATTGTCCTATGTTGACCTCTTTGTCGAATAAACCAGTATCAGAAGGGACCTTCTTTTCGGCTGTGAGACAGATCAACGCTTGACAGAGAAAATGCCATGCCCAACAATGTTGATCAAGGAGTTTTGTATGAACTGGAGTGAACAATTTTCACAGGAACTCACCCCAAATGGGCAAGACTTCTCTCTTGCCGTCGGAAAGGCCAGACCTTTATGGGAAGAGTTCAACAACTATCTTTCTCAAACCTACCAAGTTTCTCCCACTTTCCAGTACAGCGGATGCTCTGCACAACCTGGATGGAACGTGAAGTACAAGAAAAAAGGAAAAAGCTTGTGTACCCTGTACCCGGAGATAGATTCTTTTATTGTGCTTGTGGTAATTGGTGCTAAAGAAGAAGATGCCGTCAGTAGTTTGGTTGCTCAAGGATTGTGTACAACGTATGTACAGAAGCTCTATCATGCAGCACGACCAATGGCCATCGGCAGATGGTTGATGGTAAAAGTGCATGAAATACAGGTACTTGAGGATATCAAGACATTGATATCCATCAGGTTGGAGAGCTGAGTCTTGGTTCTTGTGAATTAGGCTTTTTAATCCTTGAGAAAACTATGCATATCGCTATACACTTATCATAGTGTGTTCAATAGTTCATATGAAGGGATAAAGATGAGGCTGTATGCAGAAGAAGCAAAGGCGTAGATCAATACAAAATAGGATTCTTTTTACCTTCACCTTGGTGCTTTTGGTTTGTGCCTTGGGCATAGGAACCCTGCTTCTTGTGCGTTGGTATCAATCATCCGAGCGAACCATCTCCTTGATAGAGTCTACGATTGCCGACCAGATACAACAAAATGTAGCTTCCTTTCTCGATGAACCCATGCGGCTGAATACCATGAGCCAGTCCATGGTAGGCCATGAGGTGTTCTGCCTTTCCGACGAGCTGTCACGAGATCGATTTTTCTTAGGAGTCCTGCTCTCCTCAAGCAACGATATCTACAGTTTCAGCTATGGGACTGAGGAAGGCCATTATTATGGAGCTCGGAGAAACAGCGAAGGTGTGGTTGAGATCATGCGCAATAATGAATCAACCCAGGGGCATTCTTGGTATTATGAAGTACTTGAGGACCTTCGTTCGGGTGAGCGTGTAGTTCAGGCAGGACGGTTCGACCCACGTACCCGTGCATGGTATCAAGCGGCAAAGGATTCTGGTGTTCCAACCTTCAGCCCACTGTACAAACACTTTGTGATGGACGATCTGACTATTTCTGCAGCGCTTCCTGTATATCGTCAAGACGGTGTATTGCACGGAGTGCTGGGAACACATATGTTGCTCTCCAGCTTGGGTACGTATTTACAAAATGCTATCACACCCTATGAGGGTACAGCTTTGATCATTGAAAGAGAATCCGGGCTTTTAGTTGGGAATTCGCTGGGGTTGAGCAACTTTACTACAGACAAAGAGGGCAATTTGCAAAGAACACACCTCTCTGACCTCTCTTATTCCGTTTTCGAGAGTGCCTATCGTGAATATGCAAAAGGTGAGCTTGCAATGTTCATACAATCGGATAGGTTGGGAAACGTTCATATACGAATCCAGGAACTTCGATTACAAGGTGTGGATTGGTTGTTGGTGACCTCTGTTCCTCATTCGCTCCTTTTTGCTTCTCTTTACAGGAGCATCTCTTTGAGTGCCCTTCTGATACTTCTGTATGTGTTGTTCTCCATAGTGCTCTATCGAATTATGACAAAAAGGATGCTTCGACCCCTGGTGTTGTTGCTCGACGTAGCTGATGCCATCACCAAGGGTGATTTAGACAGGAGGGTCCCGATTTTCAGGGATGACGAACTTGGCCAAATTTCAGACAGCCTAAACAGGGTTGCCGATAAAATGCGTAGTTTGATCGACAATCTTGAGGAAAATGTCTTCATGCGTACCGAGCAGTTGCATGAAAGTCAGTCACAGCTCAGGTTGCTTCTGGATTCAACGGCAGAAGGAATTTATGGGATGGATCTTCAAGGAACGTGTACATTTATCAACAACAGTGCATTGAGAATCCTTGGCTATGAGAGAGAAGAGGAGGTTTTAGGCAAGGATATACACCTTTTGATTCATCACGATCATGCCAATTCAACAGGGAAAGACCCTGGTGATTGTAGAATTCTTGCCATGATCCAGCAAGGGAAAAGCTCGCATGCAGAAGATGAACGGTTTTTTAGAATGGATGGATCTTCTTTTGCGGTTGCCTATTACGCCTACCCACAAAAGCGAAATAATAGGGTCGTCGGGGGTGTCGTCTCATTCATGGACATAACCAAGCGCAAGCAATGGGAAGATGAGATTGCTTATCTTGGTAGTCATGATCCGCTTACAGGATTGTATAATCGACAGTTTTTTGAGTCGTGCTACCAGAGCATGAACACCCAGGCGAACTATCCAATTGCAGTCATTTTTGCCGATATCAATGCCCTAAAGTTGACCAACGATGTTTTTGGACATGACGCAGGGGACAATCTGATACTCAAGTCAGCTGACATTTTGCAGAGATGTTGTCGAAGCAACGATTTGGTTGCAAGAATTGGTGGGGATGAATTCGCCATGCTGCTTCCCAGCACTGATGAAACAGAAGTCGATGATCTGATGCAGGAAATTGTCAGAAGTTTTGCCTCTGCTCAAGTGGAAGCGATCAAGTGCAGCATTGCTCTAGGTTATGATGTGCAAATAGATGGCAAGAAAGCACTTAAAGAGCTTATGGCAAATGCCGAAGATATGATGTACCGCAATAAAAGCACTGATAGGCAAAGTGTACAGGAAGAAATTCTCAACACATTGGTGCAGACGCTTTTTACTCGCTGTCCCCTAGAGGAATCTCATGCAAAAAAGGTGCAGATGCTCTGCATCAAGTTCGCTCAACACCTGAAACTTGTTCCAACAGAGGCCAGCAGACTTGAACGCGTTGCTCTGCTGCATGATGTAGGAAAGGTTTCTCTTGATAAAGAGCTCTTGCATCAAGGTTCTTTGGATGAAGATGATTATGAAAAAATGCGCCAGCATCCAGTCGTAGGTTTTAGGATACTTAGCCTATTTGATGCGACGTTGGATTTGGCCCCCTATGTGTACAGCCATCATGAGCGATGGGACGGTAAAGGATATCCACAAGGACTAAGTGGTATGCAGATCCCCCCTCTTGCCCGTATGATCGCCATAGTTGAAACTTATGAACGAATCATACAGCGAAACGAGGAGAATGCACTTGAAACGGCTTTGCATGAGATTGAAGCAGGCTCAGGAACGCAGTTTGATCCAGATCTGTCTTATGCCTTTGTTGCTATGATGCGAAATGCATAACAGGGTTTCTCTTGGATGACAATCAAAATCTTGGAAGAATTGGAGTTCTTGTTTGAGGCTTATCACAGTAATTTCCTATTTTGGTGATATTAATATACTATCAGTGTATTAATTGAATTCTGTTCAGGGTCGCTAAAAATTTGTTAGAAAGTGACATAGAATGGCTTGTAGTATGTAAATTTTCCAATATTACTATTGGAAGAAACAATGTCTCTCGGTAAAATACCTAGTTCATAAGTGGATTTTTTTTGCATAGCTCACTTGACCATACAATTATTGCACAGTATCCTAAACAGCACCTATATAAGACGTATGCGGAGGTGTATACATGAAGAAAGTACTGTTACTGTTACTCGTGTTAGTCATGATGTCCCCGGTATTCGCCAGAGGGGCCGCAGAAGTTGCTGCAGAATCAAAAGCAACAGACAAAGGCACACTGGTTGTCGCGATGCAGGCCGATGCCCGTTCCTTGGATCCCCAAGCAACGAATGACCAGCCATCAGCCAGAGTCATGAAGCAGATTTATGAGACTTTGATGTATCAGGATGAGGAATTGAATATTTCCAACGGGTTGGCTACCAGCTATGAAGTGCTGAGCCCGACGGAGTATAAATTTACTCTCAAAAGAGGTGTAAAGTTCCACAATGGTGAAGAACTTACTGCCAATGATGTGAAGTTTACTTTTGAACGCATGAGAGCTGTGAACGCTCCCGGTGGATTCCTTGTAGATGCTCTCGATCGTGTAGAAGTCATTGACAACTATACCTTCAAGATGATTCTCAAGTTCCCCTTCGGTCCATTCATCACACACCTTGCCCACCCTGCAACTGCCATTATCAACGAAAAGGCTGTAACAGCAGCTGGTCAGGATTATGGAAGAAATCCAGTAGGCACCGGTCCTTTCAAGTTTGTTGAATGGAGAAGCAGTGACTCCATCGTTCTTGATCGTTTCAACGATTACCATGGTGAGAACGCAAAGAGTCAACGTATTCGCTTCCGCATTATCAGTGAAGACACCAACAGAGCGATCGCTCTTGAAACTGGTGAAGTAGACATCATTTACGATGTGAACCCCAATGATTTCGGTGGCCTTGTTGAAAAGAGTGATATCACGACTTTCCAGACCACAGGTCTTACGACCTTCTACTTGGGCTTCAATGTCGCAAAGGCTCCCTTTGACAACATCAAGGTTCGTCAGGCGATCAACCTCGCTTTGGATGTAGACCTTGCTACTGAAGTTGCCTTCATGGGATATGCAACAGCAGCTAAGGGCCCCTTGGCCCCAACCGTACTGTTTGCTAATCAGGATCTTCCTGGGTATGGATATGATCCTGCTCGTGCAAAGCAGTTGCTTGCTGAAGCTGGATACCCTAATGGATTTACTACCACAATCTGGACCAACGACAACCCGATTCGCATCCGCTATGCTGAGATGTTCCAAGCACAGCTAAACGAAGTTGGAATTCGAGTTCGCATCGAGATCATGGAGTTTGCTCCGTACCTCGACCGCACCGCCCAAGGCGAACATGACATGTTCATGCTTGGTTGGGTAGCTGTAACCGGTGATGCTGACTACGGTCTGTATTCCTTGTTCCACAGCACGACCTTTGGTGATGCCGGCAACAGAACCTTCTGGGCAAACAGTGAAGTTGACAGGCTTCTTGATTTTGCAAAGCAGAGTCCTGATTTTGCAGAACGCGAGAGAGCTTACGCCAGAGCTCAGGAAATTGTATTTGAGGAAGCTCCTTGGGTATTCCTTGCCTTCAGGGATGACTTGAACGCAACTCGTAACTGGGTAGAAGGATTTAAGCCACATGCTGCAGGACACCACAGATTGTATGCGGTTTACAACAAGTAATTCTGTTGGTTTTTCGTCAATTTAAATGTCGCAAGCCGTCCGTCCTAAAGAGGATGGGCGGTTTGCTTACTCGTTTATGAAGGTTAGTTTATGCACAGATATATAGTCAGAAGACTGCTTATGCTCATTCCCGTCATGCTTGGTGTCTCTTTCATAGTATTCACCATCATGTATTTTACCCCGGGTGATCCTGCAAAGATCATTCTTGGAGAACGAGCACCGGCTGCCGAAGTTGCAGCACTGAGGACTCAGATGGGACTTGATGCCCCGTTTCTTGTTCAGTTTTTCAATTTTATCAAGAACGCAGTCCAAGGAGACTTTGGACGTTCGTTGGTGACCAAACGCCCAGTTGCAGAAGAACTTTTTGCTCGTTTCCCTGCAACAATCCAACTTGCTGGGTCGGCAGTTCTGATAGCTGTCGCGATAGGCATTCCTGTTGGTATTATTTCAGCAATTAAACAATACTCTGTCTTTGACGGGGTTGCTATGACTCTTGCCCTTGTTGGTGTTTCAATGCCAAACTTCTGGCAAGGCTTGATGATGATCATTCTTTTCTCGGTCTATCTTAGATGGCTTCCTTCAAGCGGATATGGGACATTCAGGCATTTGCTCATGCCAGCTATAACCTTGGGTACAAGTTCTGCCGCCTTGATTACCCGTATGACTCGATCCAGCATGCTTGAAGTGGTACGACAGGATTATATCAGAACAGCAAGAGCTAAGGGATTGGATGAGTCTGTTGTCATTAACAGGCATGCTTTGAAAAATGCCTTGATTCCTGTTGTTACGGTTATTGGACTTCAATTTGGATATCTTCTTGGCGGCGCAGTGCTCACTGAGACTGTGTTCTCTTGGCCGGGTGTCGGTAGAATGATGGTTGATGCAATACGACAGAAGGATTTTCCGGTTGTGCAAGCAGGTGTATTACTGCTCGCCCTTTCTTTCAGTCTAGTCAATCTTTTAGTAGATATTCTCTATGCCTACATCGATCCTCGCATCAAGGCACAATATAAATAGGTGGGTTTTCAATGAACAAAGAAATGGATAAAGAAGCAATGAGAACAAAACCTTTAAATCCTCCTGCATCTGGTGCATCGATTGAGGAAGGATCCGAGGCTGCCTCTGTTGTTGCCCCACAGACGGTGAAGGCACCCAAGCAACGTAGCCAGTTGGCTGAGGTTTGGAGAAGGTTGCGTAAGAACAAGATGGCAATATTCGGTCTTATTGTCATAACTATAATTATTTTCACGGCCATATTCGCTGAGCAGATTGCTCCTTATGGGTACCAAACCCAGAATCTGAGAAGAATTGCCGAGAGTCCGAGCAAGGATCATTGGCTGGGAACTGATGAACTGGGAAGAGATATCTTCAGCCGTATTATCTTTGGTACACGAGTATCATTGCAGGTCGGTTTTGTAGCCGTAAGTATTTCTGTCATCATGGGTGGCTTTCTTGGTTCCTTGGCAGGTTACTATGGTGGAAAGCTTGACAACGTAATCATGCGAACGATGGATATACTTCTGGCAATTCCGTCAATCCTGCTTGCCATAGCAATTGTAAGTGCCTTTGGCGGTGGCTTGGTCAACGTTATGATTGCCGTTGGTATCAGCTCGATCCCTGTGTATGCCCGTATCGTGAAGGCCTCGGTAATATCAATCAAGGAACAGGAGTTCATTGAAGCCGCGAGGGCAGTTGGAGCAAAGGACTTACGCATCATTTTCAAGCATGTATTACCCAATTCCATGGCTCCCATCATCGTGCAGGGTACCATCGGAGTAGCGAATGCAATACTCTCAGCGGCAGGCTTGAGCTTTATCGGGCTGGGCATCCAGCCTCCTACCCCTGAATGGGGCGCCATGCTCAGCGGGGGAAGAATGTTTATCAGGACGGCCCCGCATATTGCCACATTCCCAGGCGTTGCAATCATGATCACCATCTTTGCTCTCAACCTTTTGGGGGATGGCATGCGTGATGCACTCGATCCCAGGTTGAAGCAGTAAGACGAGGAGTACGAAATGAGTGAATACTTGCTTGAGGTAAAAGACCTCAGTGTTGAATATCAAACAGATGATGGTGTGGTGCAGGCCGTAACAGATTTGCAGCTGGGCATTCGCAAGGGAGAAACCTTGGGGTTGGTCGGTGAAACCGGGGCGGGGAAGACCACTACAGCCCTGTCCATCATGCAACTGGTTCCTAATCCGCCGGGAGTTATCGTCAAGGGTGAGGTACTGTACAAGGGTGTTGATCTGCTCAAGAAGAAGCCTGAGCATATGAGAAGAATCAGGGGAAACAAGATTTCCATGATCTTCCAAGACCCGATGACCAGTCTCAACCCTGTTATGACCGTCGGTTTCCAGATAGAGGAAGCAATCATACTTCATCAGAAAGTTGGAAAGAAGGAAGCTAGGGAACAAGCTGAAAAAATGCTTGAGCTGGTAGGCATCCCAAAGAACAGGATTGAGGATTATCCTCATGAGTTCAGTGGAGGAATGCGCCAGAGAGTCGGCATTGCCATGGCTCTCTCCTGTAATCCTGAAATATTGATCGCCGATGAACCAACCACTGCTTTGGATGTTACCATTCAGGCACAAGTGTTGGATTTGATGAAAACCCTTAGGAAAGAATTCGGGACAGCAATGATGTTGATCACCCACGACCTTGGCGTGGTAGCCGAGGCTTGCAACTATGTGGCAATCATGTATGCAGGCTCGGTTGTCGAGTATGCTTCGGTTGAACAGTTGTTCAACAATCCCAAGCATCCTTATACAAAGGGATTATTCAACTCGATTCCCAGTTTGGATGAAGAGGTCGATCGATTGAATCCGATCAAGGGGCTCATGCCCGATCCTTCCGATCTTCCTCCTGGTTGCAGATTCCATCCGCGCTGTCCAATGGCCCGAGATATCTGCTCACAACAGGGGCCAAAGCCGGTCTCTGTTTCAGAAGGGCACATGGTGAGCTGCCTCATTTATGAAGGTCTGGTTCCCGGGTATGAAGAGGAGTAATGTCATGGATTATGTATTGGAAGCCAGGGGCCTGAGTAAAGACTTTACTACAAAGAAAGGCTTGCTGAAGGCAGTTAATAATATTAGTTTCGGCATCAAGCGTGGAGAGACGCTTGGCATAGTAGGAGAGAGCGGTTGTGGGAAATCAACGACGGGGCGAGCCGTATTGCGTTTGGTTGAGCCAACTGCAGGGCAGGTCTTGTTCGAGGGAAATGATATTACTAAACTCAAAGCCCCTCAGATGCGGCAACTACGAAAGGATATGCAGATTATCTTTCAAGATCCCTTTGCCTCATTGGATCCTCGTATCAGCATCAGCGAGATCATAGCCGAACCTTTACGAGTGTTCAACCTGTATAAGGGGGGCAATGGAGAGAAGCGTGTAGCCGAACTTATGGATTTGGTTGGTTTGAGCAAGCGTTTGGTCAATACGTTCCCCCATGAATTGGATGGTGGACGAAGACAACGCGTTGGGGTTGCCAGAGCCCTGGCTCTTGATCCGAAATTCATCGTCTGCGATGAGCCGGTCAGTGCGTTGGATGTATCGATTCAGGCACAGATTCTTAATCTCTTGCAAGACCTGCAAACTCGTCTGGGATTGACGTATATGTTCATCAGTCATGATTTGAGTGTAGTAAAGCATATCAGCGACCGAGTAGCAGTTATGTATCTGGGTAAGATTGTTGAGACTACCACAAGCTCTGCAATCTTCAAGAATCCCCAGCATCCATACACCCAAGCTCTTCTTTCAGCAATTCCCATTCCCAAGATTGGACAAAAGAGAAAAAGGATCTTGCTTGAAGGTGATGTTCCCAGTCCGATCAATCCTCCAAGTGGATGTATTTTCTCAGCTCGATGTCCTTACGCAATGGAAAAATGCAAGACGCAGAGTCCTCCCGCAGTGGAATCTGAGAAAGATCATACTGTCTCTTGTTTTTTGATCAGTGATAAGCTTTAATCTTATCCTTCACGCAACACTCGCTGTACTTTAAGAAAGTCAGCGAGTGTATCTGCTAAAGAAGTAATGTCAAACATTCGCTTGGAAGAATCAACATAGAGAAGAACCTTTTCTCCTTTTTTATCAACAAGTTCCAATCGTGAAATTGTCTTTTCAAATTTATTTCCAAGACGATAATACCCCCAAGATCGGGCTTGACCGGCCATATGAGTCTGAAGTTGTGTTCTTTGGGTATATACCACCACAGCGTCCAGTTCTGAAAAGGCGTACGTTTTTTTCTTTGCAAGCGGCCAAAACCCTAAGCTGCTCTCTATGGTGATCTTCTCATCAAGATAAAATTTCCAAGTTTCCTCGTATGCTCCACCGAGGCTGCATATTGCACCTAGCACAACAGCGACCCAAAGAATCGTAGGATAGGAACTGAACGCTATCACCCAGAAAAAGAGTGCGATGCCAATCATCAGGCTCCTCTTCACGAGACTGAAGCGCAACACCCCTAAATGATCTGATTGTTTTATGAAAACCATGGTATACATGAGGTAAGTATACGCATAACAAGAGAAAAGATACATATCTACTTTATTGAATTTTACCTTGTAGAATATGCTATGCTTGAGGATGTGATGCATAGTATAAATTTTCAAGACTGTTTATGTTCTCAAGCACTTTTCAGCTTCTTCAAGGAAGGTTATCGGTATGTAATGCTTGCTGACGCTTGCTTTGACGACCTCTCTCTCTTTGAGCTTCAGCTAGGTGATCAACAGGTTGAGCTGAAACCAAGAATGCTCTGTCTGGTGGACGACCGGTTGCACATCAGCCTTTCTGAAACCAACAGGGGGACGCGGCTACTCCCTAGACGACAGCACAATGTCGTCTCTTCATCCAGTTGCCCTAAGGTAGCCCTTGCAACGTCCCAGATGATGCAAACCCAGCTGGCCTCTCTCTTCGATACGATGCATCCCGATGGGATGAGCCGTGCGATGATCAGGCAATTTTTTATGGAATTCCTGCAAATCGATCAGCAGAACAAACCAAAACATACACCTGTCATGAGCTTTGTTGGCGACTATACGGTTGTTGATATTGAAACAACCGGACTCAGCCCTACCGACGATGCAATCATTGAGCTTGCAGCCTTACGGGTTCGAAATCATCAGGTGGTTGCCTCATACAGTCAATTGATCAATCCTTTAAGGCCGATTCCCCCATTCATACAGAATCTGACCGGTATTACCAACGAGATGGTTGCTGAGCAACCATCCCTCATTGAGGTCGCTGCCCTGTTTGTGGGGTTTATCGGTAATGATCTTCTTGTAGGTCATAATATTGCTCGATTTGATGCTTCATTTCTCAACTATCAGGTTCCCTATCTTTGGTCTTCCTATCAAGTGGTTGATACCCTTTTGATTGCAAGGAAACTGCTTCGTGCACAGTGTCCCGATATGAAGCTTTCTACGATTGCCCGTTTCTTTGAAATCGATCAAAGTGGGGCTCACCGCGCTCTGAACGATACTTTGATTACTCAGGCTTGTTATGAGAAAATGGCTTTCTATGCAAGGCAGAAGAACTTGAGCATTGAATCTGTGAGGTTTCAGAGCTGTAAGGCGTCCGATTTCAAGGCTCAGGATGATTGTCCAAAGAATGCATCATTGGAGGGGAAAGTCTTCGTAATCACAGGGTCTCTTGGTTCTCTTGAACGTAAGGACGCCTATCAAGCCATTGTTGATCGCCGAGGAATCGTCAAGGATAGCGTAGTTAAGAATACGGATTATTTGGTGGTGGGCGATTGGGATGGCCCGATGACAAGCAAGCAACGTAAAGCGCTTGCTATGCAGAGAGCGGGAAGCAAGATTGAAATATTGAGCGCAAAGCAATTTTTATGTCTGTTGAGTATTCCTTGAATAGTATGATCAGTATCAAGCAATAGGAGAGCGTATGAAAATTCGAGATGGGTATTGGGAAATTCGAAGAGGGGTGCAACACCTTGCAAAAGTCGCTGTTGTAGATATTCAGGCCTCGACCGAGAAACTCTCAGTGTACTGTACTTCCAAGCGAATGGAGCATAGGGGCTCAACACTCAACTCTCCAACCATTACGATGGAGATAACCGCAACAATGCCGGATATCCTGCACATCCGGTCCTACCACCACAAGGGTGAGCGTCAAAGAGGTCCCCGTTTTGACCTTGCAGAGGATCAGAAGGAGTTGTTGGATATTGAAGATACTGGTGACACTGTCAGAGCAACCTCGAAAGATCTATCGGCAAAGGTGCGCTGTGAAGGACCCGGTGATATCGAGTTTTTCTTCAAAGGAAAACCGCTGACATCCTCAAACGGGTTGCTTGGCGGACATGCAATTTTCAATGATAAGGATTCGTATCAGGTTGAATACCTCAATCTTTCGGTAGGTGAGAACATATATGGTCTAGGCGAGCGCTTTACTCCATTCGTAAAGAATGGACAAGTTGTCGATATCTGGAATGAAGATGGAGGAACCAGCAGCGAGCAAGCCTATAAGAATATTCCATTCTTTCTTTCCTCCAAAGGATATGGGATTTTGGTTGCCGATCCTTCAAAGGTTTCTTTTGAGGTCTGTTCCGAGGTAGTCACCTCTGTACAGTTTTCGGTGTCAGGCCAGTGTCTGGAATACTATCTGATTGCGGGGGATACCCTGAAGGATGTTTTGAAAAAGTATGCACTACTGGCAGGAAAGCCGGCTTTGGTTCCGCCCTGGTCTTTTGGATTATGGCTCTCCACGTCCTTTGTTACAGATTATGATGAAGAGACAGTGCTCCGTTTCATCGACGGGATGCAACAACGAAACATCCCGTTGCATGTGTTTCATTTTGATTGTTTCTGGATGCGTGAATTGCAGTGGGTTGATTTTCAGTGGGACACGCGAAAGTTCCCTGATCCCATAGCTATGTTGAAAACACTCCATGATCGGTCTCTTAAGGTTTGTGTATGGATAAATCCTTATATAGGGCAAAAATCCCCATTGTTTGATGAGGGCATGGAAAAAGGCTATTTAATCAAGAAGTTAGATAAAAGTGTCTGGCAGTGGGACCGATGGCAGGCAGGAATGGCTTTGGTGGACTTCACCAATCCGCAAGCAGTTATCTGGTATCAAGACAAGCTCAAGCAACTGCTGGATATGGGCGTCGATACCTTCAAGACTGATTTTGGTGAACGCATTCCAACAGAGGTCGAGTACTTTGATCAAAGTGATACAGCTTGTATGCACAACTATTATACATATTTGTATAACCAAGCGGTATTTACACTGCTTGAACGTGAACGGGGCAAACATGAAGCTCTGGTATTTGCTCGTTCAGCTACCGTAGGAGGGCAGAAATTTCCCGTCCATTGGGGTGGGGATTGTTCGGCAACCTATGAGTCGATGGCTGAGAGCCTGAGAGCAGGACTTTCCCTCTCTCTGTGTGGGTTTGGGTATTGGAGCCACGACATTGGGGGCTTTGAAAAAGTTGCCACAGCAGACCTTTTCAAGCGCTGGGTCGCTTTCGGTTTGCTCTCAACTCACAGCAGGCTTCATGGTAACGAATCCTACAGAGTGCCTTGGAATTATGATGAAGAAGCTTGTGAAGTACTTAGGTTTTTTACTGAGTTGAAGTGCTCAATGATGCCGTATCTGTTTTCTGCTGCCTGCATGGCTCATGAATGCGGGATTCCGATGATGCGTCCTATGATTTTGGAATACCCTGATGATCCGGTTTGTGAGTATATAGAAAGGCAGTATTTTCTCGGTGAACAGCTTTTGGTTGCCCCAATATTCAATGAAGAAGGCATTGCTTCTTACTATCTTCCAAAGGGAAGGTGGACTCACCTGCTCAGTAACAAGGAGGTTGTAGGAGGCCTGTATCGAAAAGACGAATACGACTATTTCTCTTTGCCTCTCTTTGCGAAGGAAGGGAGTCTTATCCCTCTTTCTTCAGAGCATACCAAGCCTGATTATGCGTATAACAATCATGTTACGTTCCATCTCTTTTGCTTGGATGAGGGAAAAAAGACAGAAGCTTCAGTACACGCTCACGATGGTTCAATTCTGGCTACCTGCACGGTAGCAAAGATCGACTCTTCGTCTTTTGAAGTATCCATGGTTGGAAATGTTGGGCTATGGGCCTTATGCCTACGGAATATCGATACGATTGATCAATCATCATGCGGTACCATTTCTTCGAGCAATGAAGGCTCTACAGTGGTGTTTGATGGCGTAGTAAAGAATTGTATTGTAGTGATAAGGTAGCATGCCCTATGAACATCCTTTCAGAAACAGTGTTTTTTAAATATGCGTTTATCAGTGTTTTTTCCTTGCTTACGCTGATGAGATTCTGGTTCAAATATAAGAGCGGAGCTATCCATGACGGGCTCCCGCTTCGCAAAGAAGGCGTATGTCTAGTGCTCATACGGTGGGTTTTGGGTTCTGTACTCATCGTCAGTGTAGTTTTTTACTTGTTTTACCCGGATCTGTTTCCTCAATGCTATATACGCATGCATCCCGGCCTGCGCATTGTAGGAATCTGTATTTCTCTCGATGCTCTTTTCTTAATCTATCTAGTGCATCGAGAGTTGGGGCGATATTTTTCTAGTACGCTGGTGCTCAGAAATGACCATAAGCTGATTAAAAGTGGACCATACGCAGTTGTACGCCATCCTATGTATAGCTCTTATCTGCTCTTGTTTCTTGGGTCATTTCTCATCTCTGAAAACTGGTGTATCGGTTTGTTGGGCATGTCTATCATTCTTACCTTGATGACGTTGCGCATCGGTAAGGAGGAGGCGATGCTCCTCGATCGTTTTGGAAGTGAATACGAAGCTTATCGAAATAGTACAGACATGTTCATCCCTTTTCGCTACGTATTGAGATTCGCCAAAGCAAGGAGTGCCTCCTAACATCAAAACGCTTTACACGAGGGTTGAGTATGTATTCCTTTTTTGAATCGGTCTATCAAGTGATTGCTCAGATTCCCTATGCCAAGGTAGCTTCCTATGGCCAGATAGCGTGTCTTCTGGGGAATCCTCAGCAGGCAAGAACTGTAGGATGGGCACTGAAAAAGTGCCCCGATGGTCTGCCTTGGCATCGAGTTGTCAAGGCAGATGGTTCGTTGGCTGCTGGTGAATATGTCGAGCTTCAGCAAGCGATTCTTTGCTCTGAAGGAGTCTTTTTCACACCTGACGGAAAAGTCGACATGGAAGTCTTTCAATGGGACGGTTCTCCTTTGTTTTTCGATTCGTAAGAGGATCGATACAATTGTGCCTGCATTTTGTTTTTACTGATCTCTGCGCTTATTAGGAAAGCGGCATGCCTTTCTAGCTTAGAAAGCAAAAGGTTCAAAAGGTCTCCACTCCCATTGGTTTTTGGAGTATGTGCTCGTACCATGAGAGTAGGAAACGTTTTAATCAATTACTCAAGGGTGTATCTCCGGTGAAACATCTAATCAATGACCGATCAACACTTAATGGGAATTATGCAGGTGATGTTTTGAACTTTGATATCGCGGCAGAAATGCTTGAAGAAGAGGGTATAGCTGTCAGAACTGTTTTGATCAATGATGATGTAGCAAAGAAAGCTCCTATGAACAGAAGAGGAATTTCAGGACTCTTATTTGCTGTCAAGATTGCAAGTGGACCAGATATGTTCTTGTGGCTGGAATCATCCTTGAAAGTCTCTTCAAGGCCTTTGGAATGGCTATTACTATGAGTGCAGGCGGCAAGACAGGGAAGTGAGGCAACGAGGACGATGCAAACGAAATATTGGAGAATGAGATTGCTCTCTAAAAAAGCATGGTATGTTGACCCAGGATCCATTAGTGTTGTTCTTATTCTCGCTGCCATGTCCGATTTTCTTTCTCAATAATCTTTACACAATCCCTTTACCTTGCTATAGTCCTTTCAATCGGAGGCCTTGTGCAATGCTAATGGCGGTTGTACATGACAAGTCATCCACCAAATCCAATTATTTAGGAGCTCTCTATGGCTGAAGGTTCAACTTCCAGCGGGAGGCAGGTGGGTGGATATGTCACCCGTGTGTTGAGCGGAATGGCTCAAGGTTTGTTTGCCTCACTCATCATTGGCTTGATCATCAAGCAAATAGGACATTATGCAGGCATTGTGCTGATTGAGCAAATCGGAATGATTGCTCAATACTTGACAGGTCCTGCCATCGGTATCGGGGTAGCCATGTCTGTTGGTGCCTCTCCTCTGGGTATACTGGGTAGCGCTGTAGCCGGAGCTGTAGGGGCTGGAACCTTTGTGTTCGGTGAAGGTCCCACTATCATCAGGATGGCCCTCGGAGAGCCGGTCGGCTCTATGGTTGCAGGCTTGGTCGGCGCTGAATTATCCAAAAAAGTTGCAGGAAAGACTGGGGTGGACATTATCGTGGTCCCCTCTACGAGTATCATAAGTGGTGCTTTGGTCGGGTATTTTATCGCTCCTTCCATTGCGGCAATGCTGTCCTATCTGGGAGCCTTCATCAATGCCCTTACTACTTTGTACCCTTTGCCGATGGGCATTCTTGTCTCTACCGTAGTCGGAATGGTATTGACGCTTCCCATCAGTAGTGCAGCCATCAGCATAAGCCTTGGTCTAGACGGTCTGGCTGCAGGAGCTGCCGCGGTAGGTTGCAGTTGCCAGATGGTTGGTTTTGCTGTCAGTTCATACAAAGAAAATAAGATAGGAGGGCTGGTGAGTCAGGGGCTCGGGACCAGCATGCTCCAGATACCGAACATCTGGAAAAACCCCCTGATCTGGATTCCTCCCACTTTGACTTCAGCTATTCTTGGTCCAGTAAGCACCATGGTTTTCAAGATGGAGAACAATAGTCTGGGCGCAGGAATGGGAACCAGCGGACTGGTCGGTCAGTTCAACGCCATCTTTGTTATGGGCTTGGACGCATTGCCACAGGTAGGTCTCATGCATTTTGCTCTTCCCGCACTAATCACCCTCATTTTCAGCACATACATGAGAAAAAGAGGGTGGATCAAAGATGGGGACATGTTGCTAAAAATCCGTTGATTCGTTCTTACCGTGCAAAGCGTATTGTATGGTTACTATGACGGGCATGTCTGCTTCTTATATTATTTTGGTTTCCATAAGCCACGATAAGGCTAAGTTCGCGTCCTGAAGCATAGAGGGAAGCGGGGACACTGAATTCCAAGGTGGTCTTCGCTCCCGTTTGTGCTATGGCGCTTCTTAAAAGAATCGGGGTGGAAGCGGCGCTGTGACTTCTTCCTCTTCCTGTTTCTTCGACGATGACCTTGTTGGTAAGATCGTCATATCCCATGATCATGTGGGCTCCGTTCATACGATTCGACCCTAGTCCGATCGAGACCCACCCATTTGTCGGAGCTTCCAAGACAAAGTATATTTCCTGTTGGTTATTGGAGAGAGCATACCCGAGGCGCATATCCCTCAAGGGTATCTCGCTTGCATATTCACCTGGGGAAAAAATTCCATCAATTACCGGATCTGTAGGTGAGGATGGGATGAACTGAGCAAAAAGCGACATAACAGTACAGAGTCCTACGATACACAGAGCGATAGGTTTTTTCATTTTGTTCCTTTTCCTTTCCGACCTGCGAGTCGGTAGTTGAGATATGAGAGAAGAGTATAAAGCATCCAGACTACCAAGATGCTAGCACCCCATGGATTGTATGCTAGAGCAGATGTTGAAGCGATCATTATATGCATCAAGGCCAAGATTCCTGCTACCACCATCAGATTGTGCATCGCCCTGACTTTTTTATAAGTGAGTTTTGTAATGGTGTATATGCGGGTTCGGAAGGTGGAGAACCAGGGAAACTGTGTCAGCAAGGTCTGAGCGAAAAGCAGCAGTGCAGAGATGGTACCGATTAAGAAGAGGAAGAAAGCAACAACTCCAAGAAGAGCCTGTCCATCAGTGAGGATAAACCCATTGCTAAGCTTTAGAAGTGCATGCAAGAGAGCAAGAGCAAGGATGAGTAGGGGAAAGCTTCCGTGCAAGGAACGGACCGTCTTTGTGCCTAGGGCTTTTGTGAGCCAGTTCGGCATGGATGCAAAATAAAATTGATTGCTTACGAGGACAAAGGTGTATACGCCAAATGCAATTGAAGCTGAGTAACTATCAAGACTGGGGCCTGCAACAAGGAGATAGAAGGCTATAGGAATAAGTGGGCTAAGAAAAAAAAGCAGATACAACCAAACCTTTTTCATGGGAACCTCCATCAAGTAACTCATAATTTCTTATTACTCTAGTAGGCTAACACTGTGCTTTATCTGCGGTCAAGGTGCGAGCCAAGCATTTTTTGAAAGTATCGCTCTGTCATAAGAAGTGCAAAGATATAGATATGTCATATATAAGGTATATGTATCATGACATGAAGCGTTTCTATTGTTAGAAATTTCATTGATAATTGGTAAAAACACTAGATTTGTCATAAGAAAGTAATAGCAAAAAATATATAAATGTAAATAATATAATAAATAATAAATATATTTTAAAGGTTTAGAAAAATATAAAATATTATTACACTTAAGTGTTGACATATGTACATACTATTGCTAATATACAGTCAAGATAACAAAAACAAAGAGATTCGGAGGAACCAATCATGAAAAAGATTTTTACAATACTCGCACTTGTGACACTAGTAACCGGCTTCGCCTTCGCGGCAACAACCCCCCCATCACTTCTGCAGTTGAACATGACCGTCAACCAGTCAATCGCAACCAAGATAACAGATACCCGTATTACCTCTCCCGCGTTTTTCGATGATATTGCTATCCTTTCAGTGAAGGATGTCGTTCTTGATGGGGCCAACGCTGCCACCGATACAGAATTCTACTTCAACATCCTGACCAACAAAGAGAACGCCAATCTTCAGATTTCTGTAAGGCCGGTCAGCTTCCAGAGACAGGGTGGCGGAGCTGCAGCTATCAAGTACTGGATGTATCACACTGACAAGAGCGGTGAAGGCTTGCTTTCTGCAGGGGCGCTTGCTCCTTTCCAGGATTTCTACACGGTCGCTTCCAGCACTGATGGGTCGAGAATGCTCGACAGCAGAAAGCTGATCGTCGAGGTGAGCAACGAGGATTTCCAGAACACAACCGCTGGTGAATTTCAGGCCACGATAGCACTGCAAGTCACCACTCTCTAATACAGTCCATACCCGATACTAGAGCTGTTGCCCCCTTGCACGGGCAGCAGCTTTCTTTGTTTTGTATGGCAACCAAGTACAAATGTACCAAAAAGAAAGCAGTCGATGCGGTACAAATGTAACTATAATTACTTGTGGAAAGAAACTAAAATAGACACACCATTATTGCTGTTCTCTATAAGGAGGAGAAAATGAAGAAATTCATGGTGTTTGCAATCATTTGTGTGTTCTGTGTTTCAACGCTGTTTGCACAAGGCGTAAAAGAGAGTGCCAAGCAGGAATTGATCATCAATTCCTACATGTCAGACGAAGCTCCGAAAAATGCATTTGCTGCAGTAGTTGCAGAGTTCGAGAGACAAAATCCTGATATTGCCGTTACGGTAAATACTACAGCTCATGAGCAATTCAAGACATTGCTTCCAAGCTGGTTGACCAGTCGTCAAGCTCCGGATGTTGTTACGTGGTTTGCAGGATATCGAATGCAAAGCTTTGCTAAACGCGGACTGCTCGAGCCGATCAACGACATATTCCCAGGCGGTTCCTTTGAAGTTGAGTTCCCTCAATCCTTTAAAGGTGCATCCAGTTATGATGGCAATGTTTATTTTATGCCACAAAGCTGGTATTGGTGGGCGGTATACTATAACAAGGCAGTTTTCAACAGACTTGGCTTGAGCATTCCTGAGACTTGGGATGAGTTCCTTGCTGTTTGTGAAGTACTAAAGCGCAACGGAGTAAGCCCGATTGCCATGGGTGCAAAAGAGACATGGACTGTTGGTGGCTGGTTTGATTACATGAACAGTGCTGTTAATGGCGGTGAATTCCATCAGCAGTTGACCATGGGCGAGATTCCCTACACAGATCCTCGTGTCAGAAAGACATTTGAGTATTTGATTGACTTGTCACAGAGAGGCTACTTCCAACCCAATGCAACCAGTTATGCTTGGCAGGAAGCTGCTACACTTCTCTTCAAGGGTGAAGCAGGAATGTACCTCATGGGTCAGTTCGTATTTGATGTTGCCCCAGCAGACTTGAAAGGCGACATTGACTTCTTCAGGTTCCCGACTGTCAATTCAAAAGAGTATGCGGTCGATACTCCTACAGATGGTTTCATGATTCCTAAGAATGCAAGGAATAAAGACGCTGCAAAGAAGTTCATGGCCTTCCTCGCTACAGCCGAAGCTCAGAAAATGTTCTGTGAACCTCTTGGACGTTTGGCTGCAAACACCCTTGTACCCCCTTTGAATGCTGAGGCGGCAAAGGGCTTGGAGATGGTGAAGGGCGCTTCTTTTGCCATGCAGTTCTATGATCGTGATGCACCAGAAGAGATGGCTGCCAAGGGCATGAACGCCATTATTGACGCACTGCAGAATCCTGCAAGACTGGACGCAATCTTGGCTGCACTGGAAGCTGACCGTGTGAGAATCTACGCAGAGTAAATGATTTTTTTGAACATATGTATCGACAGGGAGAACTCCTCCCTGTCGTTCTGTACGACAATGAGGGAGAAGAAAATGAGGCTAAAAAAACAGTCGTTGGTACCTTGGTGTTTCCTTGCTATACCCCTGACGATGTATGCCATATGGGTTGTGATACCGGTGTTCCAAAGCATGTTGTTCAGCTTTACCCACAGAGACAGCATCATGATTGAAACACGTTTTGTAGGATTCGCTAATTTCATCCGACTTTTTGCCGACCCTCAATTCCATTTGGCTCTGAAGAATAACTTTGTATGGTTGCTTTGTTTTGTCTGTATCCCTATTCCTGTAGGATTGGCTGTGGCATTGCTCTTTAATCTGGACTTTGGGGGTAATCGGATATTCAAGACCTTGTACTACATACCGATGACTCTGTCATTTGCCGTCATTGGAACCATTTGGGCTTGGATTTATCAACCGGACTTCGGAGTGTTGAACAGTTTCTTACGTGCCATAGGACTTCCTGGTTTGGCTAAGCAATGGTTGGGAGACTCACGGTATATGACCGGAGCCCTTGTGGCTGTTGGCGTTTGGAGACAGATCCCTTATATAATGATTTTGTATATTGCTGGATTGAAAAATATTCCCATCGAGTTGATCGAGGCTGCCGACATTGATGGAACATCATGGATGCAGCGATTCAGGCATGTGGTGTTTCCGCTTCTTGGTCCTTCGACCATTATGGCAGTTACTATCTCCATCATCGATTCACTGAGATCATTTGATATCATTTACGTGCTTACAAACACAAAAGCACGAGCTGCTGAAGTGCTGGCTTCATATATGTACTCCTCAGCGTTTCATTATCAGGACTATGGGTATGGCTCAGCCATTGCCGTAATGCAGTTCTTGATAACCTTCTTGTTCATCGTATTCTATGTGAACAACAGCCTAAAAAATGAAATACAACGGTAAAGGGGTAGTCGTATGAAATCAAAGAGACACGTGAGAATTTTACAACGGATTTTCTTTTACGGTATTGGGATCTTACTGATTGCTGCATCTTTGTTCCCTATTGTATTCGCAGTGTTCACCGCATTCAAATCCATGGATGAGATAATGGCGGATCCTTATATGTGGAAACCTCCTGTGACGTGGGTTTTCAGCAATTTTAGACAGGTGTGGAGTTCTGTGGGGATGTCCATGTATGTGAAAAACACTTTCATCATCACGATACCCTCAGTCGCCGGAGCCTTGCTTGTCTCCTCGTTGGGAGCTTTTGCCCTTGCTTTTTACTCATTCAAGTTGAATCGTACAGTCCTGATGATTTTCATCGGAGGAATGCTCATCCCGTTTCAGATGTTGTTAATTCCTGTGTATCGTTTTTCTGATGCTGCAGGCTTGATCAACAGCTATCATGGAGTGATTTTGTTTCATATAGCGTTTCAGCTTGGTTTTTGTACCTTTTTCTTACGAAATTTCATGAAACATATTCCTTTCAGTTTGATAGAAGCGCCGCGAATCGATGGAGCCTCTGATTTTACCATCTGGTTGAAAATCATTCTTCCTCTTTGTGTTTCATCCTTTGCTGCTTTGAGTGTATTGGAATTTACCTGGATTTGGAACGATTTGCTATGGTCATTGATCTTGCTCCAACGGGATGCTCTGAAGCCTGTTACCCTGGGTCTGGCAAATATGCAAGGCCAGTTCATCACCAATTACAACATGGTGGCAGCCGGTTCAATCATTGCAGCGGTTCCTCCTCTGATCATGTTCCTGCTTTTTCAGAAATACTTTATATCAGGTCTTACAGTCGGGGCAGAGAAAGGTTAGTTTCATAGTTTTTCTATCGTTTACACTCTACCTCTTTGGTGCTAAAATTACACCAGAGGTAGCTGTGGGCAAAGTAGCATTGGTGCAGAAAAAATCAATTCGTACGAAACTGATCTTTTTTTTACTTGTACTGGTCGTCATCCCAATGATTTTTGGGTTCATTGCCTACAGTCGTATTGCAACACAAATCATTAAGGATCAACTTATTGAAAGAGAGCAGGCACTGTTGCATCAAAGTGTTCAACAAATTAATAGAATTCTTGGTCTGTTGAGTGTTTCCTTAAATTATCTTGCTTCGAGTTCTGCAGTGCAAAATGTTGATGCAAACGTCTTTCTTGCACCCCAAGATTCATTTCTGCATATTCGAGAACTACAGTCTGCAATCCATCTGGTCCGCATAGGAGCTTTTCAGTATCCTCTTTCGATTTTCCTGATAAATGATGATTCAATGATTTCCACTGTTTCAAACATTCGTCGTACCCACGAGGTTTTTGCACAGAGCGAGTGGTATCAATTGACTAAAAAGAATCGAGCGAGCATGCACTGGACATTGGAAACTTTTTCCTATCTGGCAGAAGAAGGTCTGGTTAATAGTAACTTCCTTACGGTAGCAAGGGCTGTTGATAGAAGTAGGGCTGGTGATGATGCCTTCACCGTTGCCATCAGTATTGACACCGAATATCTATCGAGAATATTGAATCCGGAAATGGAGATACTTGTAGAGCCTCATCATTTGAATGGTTCTTTTGAGAATGAGAACCTGATGATTCTAGAGCAAGCTTTGGAAAATGGCTGGCTCTTGCGCTATACCATCGATCAGAATGCGATGCTCAAGCAGTTGAAAGTTGTAGAAAATTGGGGGGTTTTTCTGGTCATTGCGTTAGGAATGTTCGTTACCTTCATCATAGTCTTCAATGTTCATGCCAGCACAAAAAATCTATTATTGTTGAAAAAACGGATTGCACAGGTTAAAGCCGGGGATTTTTCTGTACGAATGCCTCAGCTGGGTACTGACGAGGTAGGTTTGGTGGCCTCTCAGTTCAATGAAATGCTTTCACAGATCCAATATCTATTTGAAGAGATAAAAAGAAGCCAGATTCTTTTGGAAGAAGCGCGTTTTATGCAATTGCAAGCACAAATCAGACCTCATTTTTTACTTAATAGTCTGAATACCATCAATTGGGCCGCTCAAATGTCGGGGGCTTATAATGTTTCAGATATAGCGTTGGCTCTTTGTGGAATCTTGGAAAAAACATTGTATCAACATGCTTCGTTCGTGCATTTAAGTGATGAGATAAAGACGCTCAATGAATACTTGACGATTGAACAACTCAGAACAGGGGATCGTTGGGACCTTCGTCTCGAGACTCCTGAATTTTCGGTGGATCCGTATGTACCCATCTTTCTTTTACAACCATTGGTTGAGAATGCGGTAACCCATGCTTGGGATCAGAAAAGCAATGAAATGATCCACATTTGGGTACGCTTTTCAGTGCTGGCAGGCACTCTTGTCTGTGCAATAGAGGATGATGGGAAAGGATTTGACTCTGATGAATATACTTCTTTGCTCAAGCAGGAGGCGCGTCCTGAAAACAAATCCGGAGGCATTGGATTGGCCAATATTCATCAAAGGATAGTGGCTCATTTTGGCAGTGGTTACGGAATAGAAATTCAGAAACGAAAACCCAAAGGAACCATTGTGTTGGTCAAACTTCCGTTTTTGGAGGAAAGCCCTTGAATGTATTGATAGTGGATGATGAGTTTCTTGTTCGGCTCGGTCTTCGTTCAGCCATTTCATGGGAAGCTCATGGGTTTACCTTAGCCGGAGATGCCCGCTCGGCAGAAGAAGCATTGGCTCTCATTCCCATTCTGGAGCCGGTTGTGGTCATTACCGATATCATCATGTCCAAAATGAGTGGACTTGATCTTATTGAAGCCGTAAAGCAACAGAATTTGCGGGCTTCCTGTATCATTTTGACCAGTCATAGAGATTTTTCCTTCGCCAAGAAGGCAGTGGAGTTGGGCGCCGTTGATTATATACTAAAACACGAAATCACCGCATCCTCAGTGATTACTGCTTTGAACAAGGCTGTTGAACAACTTAAGCTCAGGCATGAAGGCATAGTTGAACAAAAAGAGAGTACGACAGAGCAGCACTATTCTGAGTACTGTAGAGTGCTCTCGTTGCAGGTTGATCATTACTATCAGGTGCTTGGACAACGAAACGAGTGTGAGCCTTCAAGAATGCAGTCCTCCTTGATAGGCGTGGTAAGCCATATCATTTCTTTTTATTGCCAGGCGATGCTTCTCTCCATTGAAAAGCAAGCATTCCTGTTTCTTCTTTGCATTCCAACAAAGGATGAAGATGAGAAACATGATTGGAATCTCCTGCTGCAACGCTTGCAGAAGAAGTTGGTTGCGGTTATGAATCTTTCCGTGCATCTTGGCCTCTCTGCTCTGTATCCCATGAGCGAAAAAAATGACACTGTAAAAAAACTCATGCAGGAGATGGATTCACGATTTTCTTTGGACCAGTCGATATACAAAGAAGACGACCCTCAGAATTCTAAGGAGGTTGCTGCTCTGACAACAGAAGTGGTAAAACCATCAGTATCATTTAAAAAATACTGGATAGAAGGAGCCTATGAGCAAGCAGTCTCTACTTTTGCCAAACAATGCAAGGAAGCTGCACTCAGTCGCTCTGCTGTATTGGGACAATCGATGCAGGTCCTTCACTTTATCAGCAGCCAATCAACAGAATCTTCTGAGCTTTCCAGAATAAGGCTCGGGGAAACAACCCCCTCCTACAGGGACATCCTTGAGACTTCGACTGATGTTGCATCGGTAGCTCAAGTATTACAGGAGCTAACCATGAACGCTCTGCAAGCAAAAAATCAGGGCTCGTCGCAGCAGTCGGGTATTCCTGAGGCAGTTGAAAAAGCAGTTGAATATATCCATACGCATTATAGGCAAACAATCACGCTAGATTCCTTGGCCTCTTTTGCGAACAAGTCCCCCAATTACTTTTCAACCCTGTTTACGTCATCGATGAAGATCAGCCCAATCTCCTATATAAACAAAGTGAGAGTCGACAAGTCAAGCGAGTTGTTGCTTCATACCTCTCTGTCAATGAAAGAGATAGCTTCTCTATCAGGATTTGAGAACGAAAAATACTTCTATCGGATGTTCAAAAAGATCAAAGGGGTTTCTCCTGGCGTGTATAAATCTGAGAATTGTGCACCTGAAAGCTCAAATACATAGTGAAGAACTGAAAATCGGACACTCCTATCAAAGAAATGTGAGTTATGTCAGCACGTTACCCCCTCTTATACTAATTGCATATTTCATGAAAGGAGGTACCAGTATGAAACGTACGGTACTAATAGGATTGCTCGTAGCAGTATTAGTTTTTCCAGTGATGGCTCAAGGAGCGCGCGAAGCCGCTAAAGAGGAAGGCCCGGTTGTTCTTAAGGTTTGGGGAGGGGTCCCAGAAGAGAACGGTCCTGGAGCTTTGATTGCTGAGTTTGAACGGCAGAATCCAAACATCAAGATTGATTACAATCGATTTGTAAATGATGATCAAGGAAATCTCCGACTTGATACCGCTCTCATTGCCGGTAATCAGGTGGATGTATTCTTCACGTATCGTAATGACGTACTGGTTCGTCGAGCAGAGAGTGGAAATGCATTGTCTCTGTCTGATATTGCTGCCAAGGATGGCTTTGACCTCAAGAAAGAGTTTGGGGATTTGTCCTATGCAACAGTGAAGGATCAAATTTTTGCACTGCCGACCAATAAGGGTCCACAGTTCTTCATGGTCAACAAAGACATGTTTGATGCTGCAGGAATTGATCTTCCTACCTCATGGACCGCAGAGGAATTCAGGGACGTTGCCCGAAGGCTTTCTTCTGGTTCCGGCCAGAACAGAGTCTATGGGGTTATGTATCCCTCATGGCCTCAACTTCACATTCTTGGGGCACAGAGCACACTTGGTCCCAACGCGTTCATGGATACGAAGACGATGACTTCAAACTTCAAAAACCCGTTGTTTGCAAAGTCCATCGACCTTCGAAAGACCATGTCGTATCAGGATATGAGTGAGATTCCCTATGTAGAGGTTGTTTCACAGAACCTTTCTGATGCAACAGAGTTCCTCACCGGTCGTGTAGCCATGATCTATACCGGAACTTGGAGAATTCGCAACGTAAGGGATTTGAAGGCTTATCCACATGATTTCATCACTGCTTTTGTGCCTTACTACAGCATGGACGCTGCTAGTGACCGCCTGTATAACGAAGGATCCTTAGGCGATTGGGCGATGATTGCAAAGGGTACAAAACATGCTGATGCTGCATGGAAGTTCATTAAGTATTGGGCTACAGTCGGAGCCGATCCTATGGTCGAGCTTGGTGGAAAAATTCCTGCCTGGACTCAGTACCCTGCAGAAAAGGTTACCAAGACCATGCTTGGGGAAGATGCAGAGGCGTTGTTTGACGTAGCTTCTTTTGAAAATGTCATCCTTAATGCACCCTTCTATAGTTACCAGCCTACCGATCCTGTTGGAATCAAAATCTATAATGATATCAGAAAATCATTGCAGGAAGAAGTTGAGCTGTATTTCATCAATCGACAGACACTCGATCAGACCATCAATGCTCTTGATCGGAGAACCAACGACCTGATCAAGTTCGCAAAATAAGAGAGTAGCACGTTGTTATGCTTTCCGAGGAGATTCCTATTACAGGAATCTCCCCGGTTATGGGAGAATTCTATGAAAATTTCGAGGGGCGTTTCTGAAAACAAAGGAAAAGATCTCGGCTATGGGCTTTTGTTTTTATTGCCGAATCTTCTCGGGCTTTTAGCCTTTATCTTGATACCGGTACTGTTCAGTTTATATTTGGCTTTTTCAGAATGGAATCTCCTCTCTGGAGCGGCTGGAATTAGATGGGTTGGTCTACGGAATTTTGTAGAGATGTCCCGCGATCCATGGTTTGCGAGTTCTCTATGGAACAATATCGTCTACTCAGTCTTTACTGTGGGTATTTCCATGTTCCTGGGTTTACTTGCAGCCATATTGCTCAATGCCAAGGTTTTCGCAAAAGGGCTTTTCCGTACCATGTTCTTTGTTCCTTATGTCGTATCCACGGTCGCAATTTCTGCAATCTGGATGGCTTTGCTGTCTCGGTTTGGTCCGGTATCAGAGTTTGTAAGAAGTATTGGAATCGAGAACCCTCCTGTATGGCTTATGGATGCCAGGTTTGCTATGAGCGCAATCATTTCATTGGGTGTCTGGAATCATGTTGGATATTGTATGTTGATCTATTTGGCCGCATTGCAGGGAGTTCCAAAGGAATTATATGAAGCGGTTGAGGTGGACGGTGGTGGTGCACTCTCTAAATTTGTGCATGTCACTATTCCCATGATTTCCCCTGCAACTTTTTTGCTTGTAGTCACTCAGATTATTTCTTCTTTCAAGGTGTTTGCTCCTGTGCAGATATTGACCCGTGGAGGTCCGGGAAGAAGTACTTCTGTTTTGGTATATCACATCTATAGAACAGCCTATCAGAATTACCGAATGGGGTATGCGAGTGCCATGGCTTGGGTTCTATTTGCAATAATATTTATCATCACAGTAATACAATGGAAAGGACAAAAACGATGGGTAAATTATTAAAAGATAAAGCTACGACAACAAAAGAGCCTGTAGAAATCCAAAAAATTGTCAGAACTGTCATCGCTTTGTTCTTAGGACTTTTCATGGTTTCTCCCCTGATTTGGATGCTCAGTGCTTCATTGAAGCCGGAAGTAGAGGTGTTCAGTTATCCTATCCGGATTATTCCAAGAAGTATCATGTGGGATAACTATAGGGAAGTGTGGGCAGGTATCTATCCTTTTGGATTGTTCTACTTTAATTCGATTAAGGTCACGTTTATATCTGTAACCGGGCTTATCATCACCAGTTCCCTGGCCGCCTACAGCTTTTCGAAGTTGCGATATCCCGGAAGAGACGCCTTGTTTCTTTTGTATCTCTCCACGATGATGATTCCTCCGCAAGTTTTGATGGTTCCACGATTCATTCTGTTCAGGAATTTCGGAATCCTCAATACCCATTATGCGCTGATTTTGCCTGGAATATTTATTATTTTCGGTGTGTTCCTTCTGAGACAGTTTTTCATGACCATTCCGAATGAATTGTCAGAGAGTGCTTTGATTGACGGGGCAGGACATTTTACCATTTTTTCAAGAATCATCATGCCTTTGGCAAAACCAGCGATCATCTCCTTGTTGATCGTGAGTTTCGTTTGGAGATGGAATGATTATGAGGAGCCTCTGATCTTCCTCAGCTCAAAGGACCTTTTCACCATACCTGTTGGAATGACTCTCTTTGTTGATGAATTTGAAACTCGATACAGCTTGATTATGGCAGCCGCTGTTTCTGCTGTTCTTCCTGTTCTCGCTGTTTTCCTTGCAGGACAAAAATTCTTTGTACAGGGTGTGGTTACCACTGGTATCAAGGGTTAACAAAACTACAAAATAATAAAGTAAAAAAAAAGGGCCGTTGCAATTTTCCTCTTGCAACGGCCTCTTCATTATCTCAATAGATTCTTACTTCATAGATACCAGAGGACTTTTCTCCCCACGTACTGTGGATGAGGATGCGCATTGCTTTCGTACGAGCTTCTGTATCGAAAGTATGAACCCTCCTGCGCTGATAATTTCCTCTTACCTGCATTATGTTTTGCCATCCTTGCTGTGTCTGAATTTGGATGTCATAGTCCTTTACACATTTGGGATCTTTAAAATAGGGATGATACGCATGATATGATCGTAAGAGATTGCCGGCAAAGGTTATTTCGACGCTCTTGATCGTCTGCTCCTCTTCCCAGGCAAAACAGCAATGTGGTGAGGTGTCATCTTTGGAAGACCTGTATATATTCGTCCATCCTGATGGCCTTGCAACCCCGGTTATCATGTTTTGTGGTCCGTACACCTTCTGTGGAGGTTCTACCTTACACGAGAGGGTTATGCCATGTTGCAATCTTCTCAGTTTGTACAGGGCAACTTCATACAACGCGGGATGAGCCTCTATACAGGTGTGCCCTTGATGCCACTGAAGGTCTGGATTCTTCAAGAGTTCGAGTCGAATATACCTTTGCTGAGGCTTGACGCGAGCGCGAACCGGAGTTTCCATTGTCGGGCGGTCTTCAACAGCTAGTGCAGACTCGATGTCGTTCAAGGGACAGCTAAGCAGTGTGTGCAATGCTTGCGGTTCTACCTCAACTGTCACCCATCCACTGTAATTTGGAGCAATTGTAATCGATTTTGAAATTCCATGGTCTCTTTTGTACACCCTGTAGTCGTGTATTCCGTCACAACTATGCATTTCAATCTCAGCCGTAGTCTCTTCGGCGCTGTGATTTGTAAGGTATATACTGATACGTTTCAAGGTCCCATCCGTTGCTATGGGTTGCACCATTCTGGTATCGGTTCTTTGCAAAAAGGTCGGGTCGATTCGTAGATCCATCAAGTCATGCTCTTCTGCGTACCCCTTTTGTCCAGGTTCTATCCCTTCAAAAGCATCTTCGCTGCTTGCTGTGATGGTGGCTCTCTGAGCAAGATCGTTCTGGTCGTTTGGCTCAACATTCGGCAGCCATACTCCTTGTCGCAGCAGTTGTTGCTGAATTGCTTGTATATCTGTGTTCTGTAGGACAATCTTGGCTTTTTCTTGTTTCAAAAGGTGTGCAGCGGCAGTACCTACTGCTTCTCCCATCAGAGCAGTAGTTCCCATCACCCTGACAGTACCCAAGGCGATATGGCTCGCACTGATATTCCTTCCTGCTAAGAAGAGATTGTCTACGTCCTTTGCGATCAAAGAAGAGAGAGGAATGCCATAAGGGCCGACAAAGCCGATGGCAGCTTTTTCAGTAAACGGGTTGTAATTGGTTGCAGAGTTTTCTTCCGAATGCTTTGCAAGCATCCCTCCTGGTGTATGCAGGTCAAGAAACCATCCTCCGTATGCAACCTCGTCAGCAAACTTTCTTCTTTTTTGTACATCATGCTCTGTAAGAATGGTTCTTCCTACGATTCTTCTGCTTTCACGGGTTCCCAGGACAGAACCAATCCAATCCAAAGCTCGTTGAGCAGTAGCACCCTCTGTTTTCGGGTCATGGTTCTTCATCCAGTTCCAAACGCCGAGAATATAGCTTTGCAGTTCTTTCCTGAGATATCGGTTGTCATAGATAGTGTGATGCGGTGTTCCTAGCTCGATCCACCAAAACCCTCCTCGTGGATCGTTGGGGAATCTTCCACTCTCATAGAAGAATTTGCTGTCAGTAAGATTTTTTGCCCAAGGAGGACTGGTCCATTCTGTCGCTTTCTCTACTTGTTCAGTTTTGAACATAAGAGAGTTTCCCATGCCTTCATCCCGATGAGTCGATGGGGCTTCCTGTTCAGCAAAAGTATCTTTACCTTCAATACCTGTCATACAGGAGCACTCTGCACTCGCTGCAACAAGACCGTCCCCGGTAGCATCGATAAAGATTTTTCCCTGTACGTGCATGACGGTTTCACTGTCCAGGACCAATGCCTTGACTGAGGTGATGGAATCTCCTTCTCGGATAGCTTCCAAGACTTTTGTGTTGAGATGAAGGTCTATCAAGGGTTCTGCGTAGACAGCATTCAGGAGCACAAGGTCCCAGATTGAATTCGTCCATCCGTTTTCAATGATTTGTGCATGATTGATGGCTCGTTCTTCAATGAGGAGTTCTCCGATGATTCCGGTTTCCCTGCCGTAAGGATGATGCTGTGCCGCTCCGTGGGGCGTTACCCTGACTTCAGAGGATGAGTTGCCCCCCAATACTGTCCGGTCATGCAAGATGGCTACTTTCGTTCCATTTCTTGCAGCTGCGATTGCTGCGCAGACTCCAGCGAGGCCTCCGCCGCAAACTACTAGATCATACTGATGTGATTCGTGTTTCCATGTTTTCATATTTTGATGCTATAATAGCACCAAATAATTATCAAGACAGACACCCCTCTTTTTGCTATACTTTTTTCATGCAATCATTTCAGGCTAATAAAAGTATACTTACAGGGTTCACCATTCTTGAAGAAGTCCTTGTCTCAGGAGAACCTATCGGCAGTAGGGAGATTTCTCGCCGGCTCTCTATTGAGCATAGCAAGGTCAACAGGATTCTTTCGACCTTGGTAGTTTCTGGAATGCTCCAAAAAACTGAGGATAGAAAATACTTCGCAGGTCCTGCATTGCATATTTTTACCGCCTTGAGCTTACATCATTCAAAAATAATCACCCATTCCTTGCCGGTGCTCAAAGAATTTCAGAAAGAGGGTGCCACTGTTGCCTTGGGAACGCTTTGGAGAGATGTAGTCGTGTATCTGCTTCATGCAAATCCTCAAAAAGATCTTGCCATGACTACAGCTGACCATGAGAATCATCCGAAAGATGCATCAATCATCGGTTTATTGCTCCAAGATGAGGAGAGGCAATCGATATGTATGAAACGTGAAGACACTGAGGAAGTAGCCTGTGCTGCAAGGCTCGGCTCCTTGTCATCAGTCGGTATTGCAGTTGTCTATCCTTCAGAACATCCCTGTGCCAAGGATATAGAGCAGTTGGAGCAACGGGTTCTCCTTGCCGGAGAAGCCATTGCTCGAAAAATGAACCTTATGCGTTGAATTTCAATACGAGGATAGACCAGCTTTGGAAGAGCCTATACCCATCACGAGCTAACACCCGTTCAGAAAATACTGAGACAGCCTCAGAGGGGATTGTCAGTTCATACGTACTCTCATTGGGATTTACCAGAAATACAAGTATTTCTGCATCATTTTTGAGGATGTCATAATACATGCCCCTCGGTATTGTCTGAAGAAATGGAATAGCATCAACCTCTTTTCTTGCAAGGGTTTTTTCCACTTCCTGATAGAAGGTACGCAAGGTTTCATCATCAGTCCTTGCCCCTTGATAATATGCATACCCTTTTTCAAAGGGATGTCGGGTGTGTATTGGAGACCCCTCATACAAACCTTCAGCGTAGGTGGAGAGAACTTCTGTTTCTTTTTCTACTTCAATCAGTTCACAGTAGTGGTATGCACACAAATCGGAGGTGTTAGTATCTCTTTTCCAATTGATGGATATGCTTTGTCCATGCTCCAATTGGTCTTGCTCTATGACGCGAATCCCCAGGCAGGAGAGAAGGCCATAGGGATAGCCTCCTGATACAAGGCATTGCCATCGGTCATAGAGGCCGCTGCTGTAGGTTACAACCAGTGATCCCCCTTGTTTTACGAAGGTTTTCAGCCTGTCTACACAATCTTGGTCCAGATGGACAGCCATGGGCAACACTACCAAGGAGTAGCGGGAGAAATCGGCATCACGCGACACAACATCAACTGAGATTGAACGTGCCTGCAACGCTTCAAAATGGCGCATTGCAGTCTCAATATGTTGTCTTTGTCCATCATTTCTTGGTCCGCTGGCTTGCTCGACCATCCACCTGCTGTCAGTGTCGAGTAGCAGGGCGGCGTCCGTCGCAGTGTGGTACGAAGAAAGGTCTCCTAAGACAGCGAGTGCCTTGCTTAACGATTGCACATCCCTATAAGCTCTTCCTTGGTTTCCTTCATGATCAATTACAGATCCGTGGAACTGTTCCCAGCCTCCACGGCCCTGTCTCCATTGGAAATACTGAACACTGTTAGCTCCTCCTGCAATAGCAGCAAGGCTTGAGACTACATGCACCCCGGGTCGTTTTTGCATAGTTATTGGATGCCAGTTTGTTCCTGAAGGAGAACTTTCCATTAAAAGCCAATGGTTGCCTCTGCTCAATCCACGATAATATGCAAGATGGAATCGGTAATTCCTATACAGGTTTCCTGATTTTGGTATGGTATGCAGCATCCCGTCGTTATTCCCTGCACTGAGTCCCCATGTGGGGTAGATGTCAGCGGCAACGACATCGACAGTCTTTACAAGCCGATTGTAATCTACACTATCGTGCAGACCCATAAGATTGATCGTTGTGGGGGTATGCTTGTCATATTTCCTGATGGCCTGTATTTCTCGTTCCACCCACTGTGCAGTAAGATCTGAGACGAATCTCTTGTGTTCGATAATCAGGCTATGAAGGTTTTTTTCTCCATGGCTCATGGGAGGATCAATCTCGTCCCAATTAGTATAGACATGGCTCCAAAATCTTGAATACCATCTATTGTTCAACAGATCCAGGTCGTTGTCATATTGTTTTTTAAGCCAGGTTCTGAAAGCTTGTTTACAAGACTCACAGTAGCATGCACCTTGCAACTCGTTTGAGACATGCCAATAAAGGATTTCCTCTCTATCTGCAAATCTTTTTGCCAGGGCTTCGTTTATTGCAATGGTTTTTTCTGCATATACCTTGCTCGTAGGGCAGTGGTTATGTCTTCCTCCATAGAGAGCTGCTCTGCCATCTTGGAGAGTTCTCAATACCTGTGGATACACATGTGCCATCCAAGCAGGTCTTGCAGCACTGGGTGTTGCAAGAATGGTATTGATCCCCTGTTCTTTGAGATTGGTAATGCACGTATCGAGCCAGTCGAGTGAGTATGTTCCTTCTGTCGGCTCGAGCATGCTCCAAGCAAACACACCCAACGTCACGGTGTTGATGCCGCAGCTTTTCATAAGTTCAATATCTTGTTTAAGAATTTCGGGGTGTTCGAGCCACTGTTCTGGATAGTAGTCAGTCCCATGCAGAATGGATTGGTTGGGGTTCACGGCAAGCCTCCAAGGAAATGTTAAATTTTATGATGCTATTATTGCACCAAAACTAACAGAATAACAAGGCTATTGCCTCCTTCACTCTTCCATAGCGAATAAATTCCTGTTCTAGTCGAAGATTGCTCTGGATTCTGTTGTAGCGAAGAGCGTCATACAGCAATGACTCTTCTTCTTTGAGATGGGGGAGATTAATTTTCGTTGGTTTGGGTTCAAATCCCCAAGAAATCTTATGTTCTTGAAGGGTGGCTTCATCCATCAGTATTGAACGGGCGTGGCCGAATATTGATCTGAATTCATTGAGGATTGAAAACCCATGGGTATCGAGATCTCCCCAATAGTAGAGCTCGACGTCAGAGAACCAGCGGCAATCCCTGAATTGGTCGAAATGATATCCTCTTCCAAACACCACCATGCTGTTGGCAACTTGGGGAAAGCTGAGGGCGCTGATATCGTTCTCTACGACAAAAACCCGCTCTATCGGCAGGGAGTTTTTGTCGTAATAAAGTTTACAGAACTGGTCGGCTGGTATGGATATATCATCACATCCAAACCATCGGATGGATGGATCGAGAAATCTAAATCGAATCAGCTCTGGTTTTGTTCTATACCCAAAGACGTCCTCAAAGCGAGTGCTGCTATGGTCTCTGTTCTCCAAATGAGGCGTGCGAGTCAGCCAGCTTGAGAGAGTTTTAAGATGTTTTTCGGTAAACTTGGTGTCTATGTCAGGAAGATCAATCTGTCTGAGATAGATGAATGGTCTTGGATGGTCACACATCCATCTGTAGAGAGTGATCAGTCGTTCTAACTCTGAGCTGATTCTCAGTACCTCAAGGGGGTGCTCCTCACCCCAGATGAGTAGCTGTTCATTTGTTTGCTTCAACTTCAACAGTGAGTTTTCAAATTGTTTCCACTGATCAAGCCGATGTAAAAACAGTGCCAGTGCTTCGGCTGTCTCGAACAGAAGCCGTTTCGGAATCTTGTTTCTGCCGAAGTATCTATGGTTAATCTCCTCCCATTGGATGAATGGGGCAATTTTCTGATCACCTTGCAAAATTTGAATCCATTTTTGGACCTGTTCATAGGAGTCTGTAATTTGTTTAGACGTGATAGTGCCTAAAGGAAACGAATAAGGAAAGAGCCTCTTATAATCCTTCAAGAAGAAGCCTTTTTCCCATCTTTGTGCAAGCTTATCACGAATTTCTGATGGAGTGGGCCCTATCGCTTTCATGGTTTCTCTTCTCTTTTTCAGCTTGATATTGTTTGATGGTCAAGGTTCTCAACAATGATTGTTTCCCCTCGTCATTATGAACAAAACCGACCGATGAAACATACGGTTCGATGATATGAATCTTTTGCAGGGGAGTGACGATGAGCAACTGGAGATCCAGCTTCTTGAACAGGTCCAGACCATATCGTGCTGAATCATCAGATCCTCTGCCGAAAGCCTCGTCGATCACTACGAAACGGAAAGATCGGGAGCGGACTTCTCCCCATTCCAATCCAAACTGGTAGGCTAGTGAAGCAGCGAGCACCGTATAGGCCAACTTTTCCTTCTGCCCTCCTGATTTTCCCCCGCTGTCGGTATAGTGCTCATACTCACTTTTATCATGCTTCCAGCATTCAGAAGCAGCAAAGACAAACCAGTTTCGTACATCTGTTACCTTGTTTGTCCATCTTTTATCGATTTCTGAAAATCCTTCACGCCCCTTGAAACGGTCAATCAAGTTTTTTACCAATAAGAACTTGTGTTCACTGTATTGTTGGGTTTCATCTCCTGAGAGAGAGCCTTCGATACAGGCTTTCAAGTCGTGTTTAAAATTTCTGATATCAATGTCGTTGGTTTGTATGGCTTCTAGCTGGATGTATCGGCCTTTGTTGTAGTCGATTTCGTACATTGATTTGTTGATCAAGGCCACACGTTCACGAATCTGTTGGTTTTCTTTGTTCAGCAGGGCGTGGAAGGCTGCAATTTCACGGATGGTGTTTTTATTCAGCAGTTCCTTGAATTGTTGTTCGAATCTTGGCAGGTTTTCCTTGGTAAGCTTATCCAGCAGCGCGCGATATTCTTCTTTCGATTCAATCGAGGCATCCATGTCCCTTGTTTCTGCCCGATAGGCATGTCGAAAACTCTCCATGGCCGAGATGATGCTTGCTTGCAACCTGTCTATACGTTTTTTGCTGACATCGATATCACTTTGCAGCTTTTCTCGGAATTCTCGTTCAACAGTAGACGAAGTTTCGTAGGAGTACGTACGTTTGCCAAGATGCTTGGATACCAGAGGTTCAATGCGTGCTGTCAGAAGGCTGATGGGGAGCGTGAGCTCTTTTAGCAGTTGTTCCTCACGTTCAAGGCTCTGCCTATACCCCTCTTGTTTGCTTTCTGCCGCTCCTTGGGTTTTCTGCAGGACGTCTAGTGCATTCTGGATTTTAGCTATCTCCTGCTCTTTCTGGGTTAGCGAAAGCTGCAATTGCTTGAGAATATCGCTTTTTTGCTCAAGTATCCTGATTTCTTGTTTTTTCTCTTCAATACTGGCGGCCAATGGTTGCCAATGAAGAGAATCATATTGATCATGAAGACAGAATGCTTTCAGAACATCAAGTCTGGACTCCAGGGTTGTTCGTTCTCGTTGGATGTTTGAGATGCTCAACGCGAGGTCTTGCATCTCTTTTTCCTTTTGTTGCTTTTGGTCTTCCAGCAAGGTGATTTTTGCCGTATTGATCCAGCCGAGGACATATCTGCTTCGATCGCCTATTGCAAAGCGGTCATCCTTTTCATGATGTATCGCGCTCGACTTGATCTGACCTGCCTTGGTAAGACCTTTTTTTACACTTCTCAGTTCTGTAAGGCTTTCGCAGCAGACAAAATCCTTATAGCGTTCGTAAACCTGGGCTTTTACCCATGATGCATTGGGGTGTTCAGTTTTAAACTTGAGTTTTGCCACTAATGAATTTCGTTCAACACTGGCTGTGTTTTGAGTTCTGGTCTTTCCCATGCGGTAGTAGATAAGCCTTCCTCTCAGATGTGCTTCATCAATATATGTGGAGACTTTTTCATACAGTTCATCGACAACGAGAAGTGAGAGGGCAAAAGGGCGAAGTACGCGTTCTATGGCACCTTCCCATTCTTGCTCATCCACATCGATGCTGATCAGCTCACCGGCGAAAGGGAGATCGCTCTCTAATAGATTGAGGGTTTTGCACAGCTCGTTTCTGATGCGAATTTGAGTAGTATCGATGTTGCTTTTTCTTCCATGCAACGAAACGAGGTCTTCTTCCAGCTTGCCGTGTTCCATTTTTAAATTTTGAAAGAGCACATGTTGTTCAGTTGCAGCTTGTTCGAACTGGTTTCTCTCTTGGGTATCCTCTTTGATTTGGTTTAAGGCTTGATGCAATTGCTGTGTGAACAGCTCAAAGCCGTTTGCCAAGGAGAATCCGAGTTGTTTTGCAAGGGTGTTGTAGGTTTGTGCCTTATCCTGTTTTTGCTTCTTTTCTCGTTCAAGATAAGAGATCTCACGCTTTAACACCTCTATTCTGCTCCCACCTTGTTCTGAGATGCTTTGTTTTATGTGGTCTCGGTCATTGCCAAGACGTTGGAGGCTTTCCTTGCTTATCTGGATTTTTTGGTTGATCTCTAATATTTCCTGTTCTACCATACCCAGTTTTTCCAGAAGGAAACTTCTTTTGATATCAGCAAAATAATACTTGAGATTGTCCCGATATCCAATTTTTTGCTCAATCTCTTCATTGATGTTCTCAAAAGTATCAAGATTCTGAACAAGCGGAGAGAGGTCTTGGATCTGTTTTTTTGCCTTCATGATTGATTCATGGGCTTTGCTTAAGTCATCATAATGATGTATGAGATTGTCGATATGCACCTGCGAATCAAAAGGTTCAAGCATGTGTTCTTGTACAAAATTGGTTAGATTGCCGACAGTTTTCAGCGAGACTGTTTGATGAAAAAGGTCCAAAGCTTGTTTGTTCTTCAAGCCGAATCGTCTTTGGAAGGCTGCCCCATATTCTGGAAAACTCTCATAGACTTCTACCCGGTCTCTATTTTTCAGGGTTCTTTTGAGGTGAGCCAAGTCGTTTCCGAAATCCGAGAAGTCTTTTTTTATGGAAAGCTGTATGTCGGCTACAACGTAGAACCGTTGAGGTTGTCCGTTTGCATCCTTCTGATAGAACACTTGTGCAATGCTGACCTCTTGCGCGTAATCTTCGTTTTTAAACACTCCGAGAATCACAGAATGGGTGGCTCCAGGTTCTCTCAACCCGACGGGCTTCGTGCTGAAGCCTCCGTCACTCCGTTCTGATTTGTAGTATCCCAATACGTATGATCGAAGTGAGCGTTCTTTGAAATCAGCTCCTGCTGCTTTATTGTATGCAATCTTTCCAGGAGGAACCAGCAACGTTGTGATCGCATCAACCAACGTCGATTTTCCAGACCCGATGTCACCGGTTAGCAGTCCATTCCGTCCTTGCAGGGGGTAGGTTACTACCGTATTGTTGAAGGTACCCCAATTATAGAGCTCAATGGTGTTGCAACGAAATCCTGCGGTGCTGTTGTCCTCGGCAAATTCAAAAAATCCATCAGTCATCATTGTTGTCCTCGAATTCTGAAAAATAGGATGAGGTTGCGTAAGCCTGTAGTTTTGCATCGAAGTCAGCGAGCCACTGAGCGTCGATGAACGCCTTCAGTATACGCTTCACCTCGAACTTTGTTCTTTCCTTGTTGAGAAAGCGAATAAAACCCAGCTCATGGATTCGTAACAGATAGGAATCGAACCGTTTAAGAAGCCTGACTTCATTATTGGAGGCAGCGAGAAAGCTGCTGACAATCTCATAGAGCTCGCTTGTCTCAATAATTAATCGAGCTTCAGCAGAGATCGTGTCGTGCTCGGTCAGTCTTCGTCGTAACAATACGAGAATGAGGCTCACGGGATAGGAGAGCGGTCGTTTTGCGACAAGTTTGGGCAGGGATGACTCTGAATCCTCTGGTTCCCTGTTCTTCAGGTATGCAAACCCATCACTGTCATGTATGACGACATCCAGGTTTATGATAGACAGGTAATCTCGTACAGCTGCTTGTTGCAGTGACAGTCTTTCCCAAAGCAGTGGTTTTTCTTCTTTGTACAAGATGCCTTTCATAAGATGTATGAGTACTTCTGAGATGTTTTGTGTTTCATTCTGTTCCATGGGAACCTCTATGGCAAAAAATTGTTTTTGGAAACGTCGCTTCTTTGCGTAATCCTGTTTCATCTATCCAGCTGACCGAGTCCTGCCCTTGATCGTCTATCAAGGAGAAGGGGTCTTCTTCTGCCATCTGCAAATAGGTGATCAATTCTGATAAACCCATCTGCAGCGGTCTTTTTTTCAGAAGGAGGCCAAGGCTGACTTGGGTCTCCTCTGTAAGGGCCTCATCGATGTTTCGTTGTAATCGTTGTCTGTCAACGTAGATGCAATCAAACAACCTGTCCGTATCGACGGCTTCTTTTGTAGGTTCAGGTATGCTGGAATTGAGTTCTTTTTGTTGAGCTGGACTGAAGAGCGGCATTTCCATCAGCAGAGAGAGTTTTGTTTGATAGTCTGGAACTTCCATCCACATACCCACGGGAGGGGAGTCTTTGACGAGAATAGCTTTTTTTTCCAGTGACTCGATCAGTTCTGAAATTCTTCGGTTTTCCAAGAAGGATCGATCATCAAGATATCTTCTCAGCTGTTTTGAGAGTCGTGCAAAGGTCCGTTGTGTTTGTGCCCCTGCTTCTATCCAGTCAAAATGAATCCTCCTCAGTCGAAAATCATCTGAAAGGTCTCCGAGTTCTTCTAACTGGAAGACTTTGTCCAATTGATTTGAGAGTTCTTGCTGGCTGTTCGGTCCCATGATGAAATCCCAAAAAGCTTGGAAGCTTTGCCCTTCGTCTGAATTGGTGATGGCATCATGCTCCCCGAAGAACTGCTGTAAGAGTTCTCCTTTTTCTCCACTGTAGGTAGCAATCTCTCTTCTAATCTCTGAATCAAGTTCTCTGAAGTGATGTTCGACAGCCCTGAAATCACCAAGAAGTTCTTTTGCTGTTCGTTTGAACTGGAGAAAGCGTTCCCGTATTTGCCTTTGGTCCATTATTTTCAGTTCGCCGGCTTCTAGCTGTGCGATTTCCTGGTCTATCTGTTTTTTCTGCTCTTGCAGCTCTGCAATACGGGTGTCCTTGTCTTTTTCTGCACCTTGCACTATTTGTTTTAATAAATCAAAGCAGGTGTTCAAGCGGCTCTCTGTACCGATGAACTGATTAAAGAACAGTGTATCGATCCATCCAAGTACGCGTTCTGTATCGGAGGTAAGATCGTAATGTGGTATGTCACTTCCTTGGGGATAGAATTTCCTCAGCCAGTCTTTGTCTGGTTCTGTCCATTGTTGTAGGTACTCTTGAGCACTTCGGGGAAATTGAACAACCTCAGAGCCTTCATTCAGTTCATAGAGGTAATCTTGGAGGTACATGATCAACTCTTGTTCATCCACCTGTCGAAGGTTGCGTTCCCTAAATACCCTGTCAAGGAAACTGATGATCAAGGGAGCATGATCGGCTGCCATGAGTTTCCAAGAGGGGTTGTATTTCATTTTACTGACCAGCTCATCAAATTCAAAGGACATGGAGTAACACCTCAATACGTACCTATCATACAGCAAAAGTGAAATGAGAAAAATGCCTTATGCATAAAAAAAGACAAACCCTTCATTGTAAAAGGTTTGCCTTCAAGTGCCCAGAACAAGATTCGAACTTGCACAGGTGTGACCCCGCTAGGACCTGAACCTATGAACACAATCACGTTAAAGCACTTGGGTTGCTGTATCCGAATGAAGATTGAAGGGAAGTGCGTTGTTGAGAAATGATTCCGGTTTCAATATTGGTATTGAGGTCTTTTCAAATCATTGCTTTGGATTACCTGTTGCTAGAATATCATCCCGGTTGGATTGATTGTATCCACTAGAGAAGCCTTGACACCTGGACGTAACAAGAATAATATTCAATTAGGAAAACAACTTGTGTGTTTTTCAAACGTTGAAGCAACGACTGTTCCAAGATGCAGTCTTTGTGGAGTTTTATAAGGGTTAGACATTTACCACAACTTGGATAGATTTTGGATTGAAAGAAAATGTCTCATTTTTAAAGGCTCTGCTTTTATAAGGCGGGGCTTTTTCTTGATTATTGGATAAAACCACAAAGTGAGCAGGCAACCATGTCAGATATACTCTTCGACTGTGCTCTCAAATTCAAGAGACTGCTGCATACCCAGTACCTGCTGACGTTTGGTCATAAAGGTAAAACGACCAATCTGACAATCACTTTCAATGAGGAAAACTTCTGTCATTTGGCTGGTCTTCACAAACTAAAAGATATGTATCATCTTAAAAGAAATGCTACTATCAACTTCAATAAAATATTGGATGGAAGCTTAACTTATAAAGAACTCAGTCGCAGTCCCCACATTCATGAAATAGAAGACCGTCTACGAGTATTGTCAAAATTGGAATTCATTCTTGAGCATGAAAGTACCAACTGGAAATATTGCCAGGAAAATTCTCCTTTTTATTCGAAGATCAGGGCTGACTTCCTTATTGAACACAAGGATGAAAAGGCCATATCCTACATCTTCATCAAAAAGGACAACTCAGAGTGTCTTTATTCGTGTAATTCTTGCTTTGAATTCAAACGATATGATTATACGAAGAACCAAATACGGCTAACACTACTAGAAAAAAAGAAATTGAGTGTCAGATATGATTTTATAGAATTGCTCTATCGTAGAGATGGGTACCTTCCAACCAAATAAAGTTCTAGCAAATTAGATACGCGATTTATTCTTATGGAGATAAGGTTTGTCTTAAAGTGTCCCGTCGGGGTTTTGAGTTGGTTTTTGGGCAAATAAAAAGGAAGTTAACTATCCTAATAGCATTTTATAGCATAAGTAGTTAACTTCCGTTGCCCAGAACAAGATTCGAACTTGCACAGGTGTGACCCCGCTAGGACCTGAACCTAGTGCGTCTACCAATTCCGCCATCTGGGCGCAGGCACAACTATAGAGTATTTAAACGGGTTATGTCAACACGGTTTCTTGCGAATGAGGACGACCGCCTCAGCTATGATGGCATCGCCTGAGCCTAGTTCTCCCAAGATTCCTTCGGCGGTTTTTGCCTTTACTGAAACTTGGTTTAGTTGAAGCTGCATCACTGTTGCCAGGTTGCTTCTGATCACTTCTATATATTTTCGTAATTTAGGTTGTTGCAGAATAATGGTTGTATCAATATTTTCTATTTGATAGGGAGATAGTTCTTCCTCAATGACCTTCTTGAGAAGAGAGAGGCTGCTCACATTCTTGTATGCAGGATCTGTATCTGGAAAATGAGACCCGATGTCACCTTTTGCCAGTGCCCCAAGCAGAGCGTCAATAATGGCATGTACCAGCACATCTCCATCGCTATGGGCAACTTCGCCTTTCTCGCTGGGAATAACGACACCCCCAAGAATGAGTTTACGTCCAGTAGAGAGCCGATGAAGATCCCATCCTGTTCCGATTCTCATGACCCTTGTTGCTCCCTTCGTACCTCATCCATTGCTTGATGAAGTGCTTGTGTTGCTACAGAGGTGCGCTTGGCTTCCTCAAGGTTTGTCAGATACTGCTCAATCTGTTGTTCTGCGTCGGGTATATCGTCAATAAAGGTGATTTTACGATTCTCCCTATCGCCCATGCATATTCCAACACTTTGGCCGAAGTCGGTGAAAATCTGGGTATCATCGATGTAGCTCTCACTGCTCGATCGAGCTCTTTGATGAGCGTCCCAGATTTCAGGATACTTGAATATCTGCGGCGTCTGGACCCCTACAGAATGAGTCCTGTCTATATGGTGGGTGATCATCCCGTTGTCGTCAATAATTTTCAGAGCATCGGTTGCAGGTAGGGCAGGGACTGCTCCTTTGAAGACTGTCGCAGTGGCAAGGGTCCTGATGATCAAATCGGGGGAGAGAAAACATCTGGCTCCATCATGGATGGCGACGTATTGGATAGGCAAGGCCATGGTAGCAAGCATCTTCAAAGCAAGAAATACGGATTCCTGTCTATCTTTTCCGCCTTTGACCAGGATAATGGGAATATGGTTCTGTTGAAGCAAATCCTCAAGAGCCAGTGCACATTGAGTTTCCATATCTTCTGGATAGGTCACCAAGATTGCCTGGCAATTCGGAACCTCAAAGAAAGGAATAATCGAGCGATACAGTACTGTATGGTCGTCTATGCAGAGATACTCTTTCTTGACTCCAAGGCTTTTATTCTTGTTGAACCGTTCGCTGCTTCCGGCAGCAGTGACAATTACAGCATGTGGGGGAAATGACATATTACTTCTCCAGTTTGGAGAAAACGAGCATCTCAATCTCTTTTTTGTCTTTCTTAAGAGCAAACGAGGTCTCATCAATCAACAATCTAAGAGCGTTATCGTAAAGCTTTCGCTCCTGTACCGGCAACTCCTTGATCTTGCTGCGATGGTACAAAGCCTGCACCACCTTCGCTATCGAGGCAATCGACCCTTGCTTAAGCAAATCAACATTCATCTGATATCGGGCTTTCCAGTCGACCGGCATAGGGTCGTATTTACTTGAGATCGAATCAATCGCTTGTTGCGCTTCCTTCTGTGCAACGATAGGCCTGATGCCCATCTCATTGGACTTCTCGACAGGAATCATTACCGTCATGTCAGAAATGTCAAGGTATATGACGTAGTACATCGTCTGTACACCTCGGAACGTTCGCTCTTCGATGCGTTTGATGACGCCTACACCCTGAAGAGGATACACCACGTGTTCCCCTACGGCAAATTGTATTGTTTCCTGCACTGAATTCATAGCACAAGTATATCCTATTTTTCCACTTAGAACAAGCAACAGCTGAGAAACTCGATTCTCTTTGGATAGCCAACCAAGAAAATATTGGGTATAGTCAGTATATGAAACACAACATTCGACGCTGTGGCTTGCTCATGCATCCCACCTCATTGCCATCAAAGCATGGTATTGGTTCTCTTGGAGAAGAAGCATTTCAGTTCCTGGACCTTCTTGTCAAAGCTGATATCCGATTATGGCAAATACTCCCTTTGGGTCCTACAGGCTATGGGGACAGTCCTTATGCGGCGAGGTCTACCTTTGCAGGAAATGAGCTGTTGATCGATCTCAAGAGCCTTGCCTATGATGGGTATCTCGATGTGCAAGATGTGTTGGATTGCCCAACTTTTTCTGTTGATCGAGTCGATTACGGGCTTGTCCGTTCCTTCAAGGAACCGTTGTTGAAAAAAGCCTCCCTGCTCTTTTTGCAGGACGCTGAGACACAAGAGAGAGAAGAGTACGACGCCTTCGTCTCAGAAAACGCCTGGTGGCTTGATGATTATGCCCTGTACCAAGTGCTTTGCAACAAGTACAACGATTCTCGCTGGTTTGAGATCTGGCCCATGGAGATTCGACTCAGGAAAGAGTCGGTAATGCAATCACTGCATGCAGAATATGCTGCAGAGATTGAACTTGTGAAAGTGCAGCAATACTTCTTCTTCAGCCAATGGAAAAAAGTAAAACAGTATGCCAACGAACACGACATTCAAATCATTGGGGATATTCCTATATTTGTTGCACCTGACAGCGTAGATGCCTGGGCCAACCGACATCTTCTTAAAATCGACGAGCAAGGCAAGCAGACGGTTTCAAGTGGAGTCCCGCCCGACGCGTTCTCAGCAGAAGGGCAGTTGTGGGGCAACCCTGTCTTTGATTGGCCTGAGCATCAGAAAGAACAATTTTCGTGGTGGATTCGACGCATTGAAAAAACCCTGCAGTTGTGTGACATTGTCCGCATCGACCACTTCCGTGGATTTGCTGCCTATTGGGAAGTCCCACAAGGTGAAACGACAGCCATGCATGGAACTTGGGTGTCCGCTCCTGGGGCACAGTTCTTTTCCGTTCTTCGCTCTCAACATCAGGGTGAATTGCCTATCATAGCAGAGGATTTGGGAGTTATTACCGATGATGTAGAAGAACTCAGGGACAGCAACAATTTCCCAGGCATGAAAATTCTGCAATTTGCCTTCAATGTGGAGAACGGGCAACTCGACGCGACCAATGCGTATCTGCCGCACAATGCCCAATACCAAAGTGTCATGTATACCGGTACGCATGACAACAACACCACACAAGGTTGGTACGATACTCTTGATGAGGGGACGAAGGATGTTGTTCGACGATATTTGGAGTGTCCTGACGACCAAGTAGTGTGGCAATTGATCAGGCAGATGATGTTGTGTGCAAGCAAGGATGCCATCCTACCCATGCAAGATTGGCTTGGCTTGGGAGAAGAGGGCAGAATGAACATCCCCTCGACCTGCAACCAGAGCAACTGGAGTTGGAGAGTCCAGAGTCTGGATTTGGAAGAGTGGAGGGTTGAACGGCTGAAATCCTTGATCGCGCTCTCCGGAAGAACCGGTCGTTAGAATAGAGAGACCAAATGGGTGAGCAGTTGCTGGACATCGGTCTGCTCGCCGTTTGTTGCCCTCGACTCAATCTCAGACTTCTCGTATCTGCACCCCTGCAACACCATCCTTGTCCGCTCGACAATTGAAGTGTCCAAGGCGTCGGTGAATATCTGAATATCGGTGATGATTCCTTTTTCGACCGAAATGTTCAGGGTAATCTCCCCCCAGTCAAAACGATGCGAAAAACAATGGGAGAATTGTGGAGTCTTTTCCAAGATCAAGGAACGATCGCCGAACAAGCGGTAGTTTTTCTGAGCCGGTTCACTGGTGGTGAAGTCCTCAAAATAAAGCTCAGCCTCCCCATACCGTTTTTTGAATGAGGCAATAAGAGCATCCTTGACCAGATCGTTGGTGATGACAGGATTTTTTTCCTTTAGATTGCCCACTCGGCTTGCTACCGATTTAATGGCTTTGGAGGTCAGCTTGGTTGAACTTGGGGTCAGGTAGTTGCCCATAACCGAGAGATCGCTGCCGATCAACAAGGTGCCATGATGACAAAACTTTGATGCAGTGGTCTGAAAAGCATTGCCTGAAATTTTTTTCCCATCGAGCAATATATCATTTCTCCCTGATAGATCACAATCGAGATTCAGTGATGCGAGAGCCTCAAGAACCAAGGAAAAATTCTCTTCCTTGCTGCCCGTCTTCTTGTTCGAGATGAGCGTGAAACAAAGATTGCCCATATCATGATAGACCGCTCCACCTCCGCTGTGCCTTCTGACGAGCTGTATCCCATCTTCATCCATTCTTTTGAGATTGCACTCGTTGAAGGGATTTTGATACCGTCCGATAACGATGCAAGGGTCGTTTTCCCACAAGAAAAGCAGATGATCGTAGTCCAAGGTTAAGAGATGAGATTCTCCCGCCAAATTAGCCGCGCAGTCATGTGAGGTTGCGATGTAAATTGCATTTTTCATGCCCAAACTTTACAGGTCTTTCGCCTGTTTATGCTATACTTGTACCCATGAATATTATCCTCTTTGCAGAATTGAAAGATGTGAATACGCTCTCGATGGCCGATGAGCGGGCAATACATATAAAAAAAATCCTTCGACTGAAGGAGGGCGACAGCTTTATCGCAGGAGTCGTCAATAAGGGAAAAGGAAAGGCTGCCATCACCAAGATGGATGAGAAAAATCTTGAGTTCTCCTTTGTCATGGAAGATGAGAGATCTGCTTGCTTATACCCAGTCACCCTCCTTGTTGGTCAGGTAAGGCCGATCTGTATGCGAAGGATCTTACGAGAAGCAGTGAGTCTCGGAGTTGAGCGAATCATCTTGTGCAGTACCGATACAGGTGAGAAATCCTATGCGAAGGCAAATCTGTATACAAGTGGAGAATATCGCTCAGTATTGCTCGATGGGGCGATGCAAAGCGGTTTTTGTGGCTTGAGTACGGTTGAATTTGCCTCTTCTATACGAGAAGCGATGCACCTGCTGGCCCCTGATGAAACCCGTCTTGTGCTCGATAATGTCAGAGAAGGTGTTCGTCTAGCTTCGCTTGAGCTGCAAAACGACCCAAAAGTGGTATTGGCCATTGGCCCGGAACGAGGATTTTCAGATAATGAGCGTGATATTTTCTCTTTGCACGGATTTGTGTTTACCTCCTTTGGAAAGCGCATCCTGAGAACAGAGACAGCCTGCAGTGCCGCCCTTGGTGTATTGCTCGGGCGTATGAATCTGCTGTAGTTTCAGTGCCTTCTCTTGCAGGAGAGCGATGATTCAAGTACCATGGTTTTGATTTTTATGAAGGAGTATATCTATGGCACATTGCATTGTAGAAGCAGCAGAAGAAATCTTGGACAAGGAATTTCCCGTTCTCGATCATGGTTTTGTACGGCTTGTCGATTACCTTGGAAGTGATGACCGAATCGTTCAGAGTGCCCGCGTTTCCTATGGAAGCGGCACAAAGACGTATCGGCAGGACAAGGGCCTGATCAATTATCTGCTTCGCAATGACCATACCTCGCCCTTTGAGCAGGTGAATTTCACCTTTCATGTAAAGATGCCTATATTTGTAGCAAGACAGTGGATACGGCACAGGACCGGCAGGGTGAATGAGATCAGCGGTCGTTACAGCGTTATGAGTGATGAGTGCTATCTTCCCGATCGAGATCATATCAACAAGCAAAGTGATGACAACAAGCAGGGCAGGGTTGCAGAGGCTGTGGATGACCAGACGGCACAGCAAGTTCTTGACCTGCTCCGGGAAGACCAGAAGCGTAGCTATGAGACCTACCAAACACTCTTGGATATGGGGATTGCTCGTGAACTGAGCCGCATCGATCTCCCCTTGTCCCTCTATACTGAATGGTATTGGCAGATGGATTTGCACAATCTCTTGCATTTCCTCAAGCTCCGTCTAGACAGTCATGCACAGTACGAAATACGGGTATATGCCCAGACCATTCTGGAAATGGTTCGTCGTGTATGCCCCATTGCAACAGAAGCTTTTGAGGAGCACAAGCTTGGGGGCATCAGTCTAAGCAAGAGTGAACTGTCTGCGCTTAAAGACCTTCTTGCAGGAAAGGAATCATCCTTGAAAGGAAGGGATAAGGAGCTCTTTGAGCAAAAATTGAACTAGGCTTTTTTCTCTGACCCGAGCTTGCGATGCAAGGTTTTCATGTATGAAGTCTTCATGGCTTCTTCAAAAGCCTTGTCGTTGGGATACTCCCATCCAAAGACATCCATCCAAAGACTCGGGTCTTCCATGCAGAGATAGAAGAACGGGGAGCCTTGTCGCCATGAGAGAGGAAACTGTTGGAAAGCAAAGCTGAACATTTCTCTTTTGATGTCCAGTGGATAGCTGAACTTACCCGATGCCGGGCTAAGTGGCATGTCCAGAACACGGCTCTCGTACCGTTTGCTCCTCATTTCCCGTAGGACAGCCTTGGTAAAAGTCAAGGTCCCCAAACTGAACATCATGAGCTCATTTGGAAGAAAAGAGTTGGTAACCTGTTCTATCAGAAAGTGATACTCCTCCTGCCACCCTTCAAAGTACACCATCGGATGCAGATGGAACCCTATGATCCTTCCCGCATCTCGCGCGCGCTTTGCCGCTGTAAGTCGCTGTTCAAGCGTTGAGGTAAGGTGTTCCTCTTTTTCTATGATTGTTGGAGCATTGAGAGACCAAGTGGAAACAATGTTCAAAGGAAGATCAAGCTCAAGATAGTCACTACGTTTGCTCTTCGTTTTGAGTTCGATTATCAGGTCCTCGTATCGTTTGGCGAGGGTTGCCAAAGCATCGAGGGTGCCGAAATCGTTTCCCCAAAGCAACGAGTCGCTGCTCTGTCCTGTAGTGATATGCCACGTGTCTGTTAAGTCCATCGCCATGAGGCGTTGTGAAAGATTCTCTACCACTCTGATCTCATGGCTATTGTAAAAAGATTGTATCGAGCAATAAGAACAACCAAACGCACATTGTTGGACCACATCCAGCGTCTTTAGGTTGCAACAGCGCGTCTTCTCTCCCTCGACAGGACAAGGACAACGCCCCATCAAGGTGTCGGATGAGACATAAAGGCTTTGGTACTTGTCAGCCAATCGCGTATGAGGAACGAAATCTGCATAAGAGGTGGGCTTTGTACGTTCACAGTCCATCAAGGCCTGATGATGCTCCATGATAGCTTTTGCCCGGGCTTTTCCCTGAAGATGAGAACATTGTTCTTCATCGATCCATTTTGCAAGAGGTCCAAGATTCCACATGTCCAAGTCGCATGCGTTCTCAATCAGTTGCCGCTGCTGTTGGAAACTGAAGTGATGTCTCTGATCGAGTTCTTTCAGGTATTGTTGTTCCTCATGGTCGAGTGTTTCAAACAAAGGATGATTCATGACCGCTATTGTAATGAGAGTGGATTGCCAAAACAAGGCTTGGTAGCTATGCTCGGGGTATAATGAATAAAAAGCATGATGAAAAACCCATCTACACCTCGTTGTCTGAAATTGAAAGCCTGGGAAGTGAGTGCAGAGAGGGCCTGACCGCCCAGGATCAAGCACGCTGGTTGCCCCATGACAGTGGTGTATATATCATGAAGGATGAGAAGGGTACCATCATCTATGTCGGAAAAGCCAAGGACCTCAGAAAAAGGGTTTCGAGTTATTTTCTTGCCAACAGGAGTCCGAAGACCGTAGCCTTGGTGCGAAAGATTGCCAAGATAGAACATATAATCACAGGAAACGAGTATGAAGCGCTTGTCTTGGAAAATAACCTGATCAAGAAATACTCGCCGCATTACAACATCTCCCTGAAAGATGGAAAAAGTTATCCAGTAATCCGAATCACCAATGAAGCGTTTCCTAAAGTCTTCAAGACAAGAAGAATCATTGATGATGGCTCCTCTTACTATGGTCCGTATCCCGATGGGGGGAAGTTGGAATTATATCTGGATCTGATTGCGAAACTGTTTCCTCTCAGAAGATGTGCAACCCCTTTGAGAAAACGAGATAAGCCGTGCTTGTACTACCATATTGGATTGTGTCTGGCACCCTGTGCGGATTTGGTTACCGAACAACAATACCATGCAACCATCAATGCGGTGCGAAACTTGCTTGAAGGACGTACCGAAACCCTGATTGCAAAACTCGAACAAGAAATGATCAATGCAAGCAAAGCCTTGAGTTTTGAGGAAGCAGCATTGAAAAGGGATCAGATAGCGGCAATCAAGGCTGTTGAAACAGGACAGCAGGTCCAGGATTTTGTTCAGGAAAGTCGAGATTATGCGGCAATAGAGATGCGTGGTCCCTTATGCACAATCAGCCTGATGCAGATGCGCAGCGGCCAACTGATCGGTAGGGCTCTCTATCGGGCTGAAACCCTCGGCGATGAAACCGAGACGTTGCTGAATTTCCTTGTGCAGTACTATGCCGATGGCTTGAAGCTTCCACAGTTTTTGTATGTCTCTCATGAGATAGACGTTGAGTTGATCAGACGATACTTCTCTGAACAGCTTGGAGGAAAGCTGGAGGTTTCCCTGCCCCATGACGGAAAGCACTACCGTGTCCTTCGGATGGCTCGGGAGAACGCCCTCAGGGATGTGGAAAAACGATTGAAAAGCACCGACAACACCCAGGCTCTCCAAGCTTTGACAGAAGTCTTGAATCTTTTACAACCGCCTTCCTTGATTGAAGGATTTGATATTGCCCAGTTGCACGGCAAGTATACGGTAGCTTCCTTGATCTCATTCAGGGATGGAAAGGCTGACAAGCCCAACTACCGACGATACAACATCAAGAGTTTGGAAGGTAAGATTGATGACTTTGAGTCAATCCGGGAAGCTGTCGCCCGACGGTATACCAAGATTCTCAACGAGAACCTTGAAAGACCGGGATTGCTGATCATTGATGGGGGAAAGGGGCAAGTGCATGCTGCACGAGAAATTCTCGACGATCTGGGTATGTTTGACATTCCCATCATCGGTTTGGCAGAGCAGTATGAGACGATAGTCTTTGATGACGATCGTGAGCCTTTGCAGCTGCCCTTGGATCATCCTGCTCTAAGACTGGTCATTGCCGTACGTGATGAGTGCCACCGTTTTGCCACCAGTGCAAACCAAGCGGCACGGAGTAAAGAAGCCTCTTTCAGACTCTTGGAGTCAGTGCAAGGCATCGGGAAGAAGCGCAGCGAACAATTGATGAAGCAATATGGCAGCCTTGAGGCAATCCTGAGCAAACAAGCAGAGGATCTGGCGAAGGAAGGACGATTGCCTTTGAGTCTTGCAAGACGGATCTTGAAAGACCTCTCTCTTTAGAGCGTTGCAAAGGATGCTTCAAACAACGGTTTTCCCTTCTTGACGATGATCCGATACAGAAGCCGCTCGAGCATGAGCACTGCTTGGCCGTCGCTTGCCTCTTTGACCGCAATATCTGCTTCTGCCAAGCAGGAGATGATCAAGTGCAAAGATTGAAGATCAAAGAGCGCAAGAGCTGAGTGATAGGTGCTCTTATCCTTCGGCTTTCTCAAGGCACTTGCCTTGCCCAAGACAGTTGCCTGGGCAAAAGCTTCCCCTTCACTCAAGCCTTTACTGCACGCTTCTGCTATCGAAGAGAGGCGTCTGAACTGCCATAACAAACCACTTACCAACAGAACAGGTGTCTGGCTGTCACCGCTTCCGAGCATGCTGTAGAGCGATTGAAGACTTTGTTTAAGATCTCCTCTTGCTATGAGAGGAAAGAGGGAGAATGCATCTTCTTGGCGACTGTGGAATATGTAGGTCTGTACATCGTCCTCTTCTATCGGTCTGGTTTTTTGACCAAGTTGCCAGAACAGGCCAATCTGGTTGCAGATAGTCCTCAACTCCTGTGTGTTGTCTTCAGTCTTATCAAGCAACAAATCTACGGCATCGGCGGTGATGGAAATACCCATTCTTCGAAAATGGGTGCGAATCCACTCGGATTTCTGATTCTCCAGAAGGTCATAAAAAACCTTCGTGTGTTGCTTGTCCACTGCTTTCATGATTTTTTGTGAGATGGACAGTTCACTTGAAATGATCACCAAGGTGGCAGTATCAACAGGGTGTGCTAGATACTCAGCCAAGTTTTTGCAAAGCGCGACACTGGCATTCTCGGCTTGGCTTAGGATGACAAGTCGATAATCACTGAAAAGGGAGTTGTTGTGCAAGGCTGTGAATATCTCCCCATTTTCAGTCTCAAACGGATAGAACCGGCATAGTTCAATCTCTGGGCCGTAGAGCTTTTTAAGACGGTTCCTTATTTCTTTCAGTTCTTGTTCTTTTGCGCCGGTCTCAGGGCCTAGGAGCAGGTAAGCAGCATCACTCATGAATAGTTCCGAATCAAAAGTTGGAGTTTACCGTGTATCTTGCACGATCTCGTAATAATAGGACCCATTGTTGCATTTGCAGGGCGAAGCTCTACGTATCCCTTTTGGGGGCGATACTCTTTGAGTGTTATCCCTGGTTCCTCATCACTGACAGTTGCCGCGACAATATCGCCGCTCTGTGCCACTTCACACTTTCGGATGACGGCGATATCTCCATCAAAGATACCCTCCTCAATCATGCTGTCACCCTTGATTTTCAGCGCAAAATACGTATTTCGGGTATTTTTAAGCATTGTTGTGGGAAGATTGAGGCAATACTCTGTGTTTTCTTCACTCATAAGGGGCCTGCCTGCAGCTATGGAGCCGAGCACAGGAACTTCTATCAACTCTTCACGAGGGAAAAAATCTTCACCGATGATCTCGATGGAGCGTGAGACCCCTCCTGTTGTCTTGATCACCTGTTTAGCTTCCAGGGCTTTGAGATGGTCATGTGCCGCCTTTACAGAGAATTGAAAATGCTGTGCAATATCACGAACCGATGGTGCATAATTGTTTTCCCTGATGAACTTGCTGATGAAAAAGGCTATATCTTTCTGGCGTTGGGTAAGTTCTCGCATAGGTCACTCCTCAAACCGGTTTTCGAACAGTTGCTCAACAGCATGAGCCATTTGCTGTTCATCGGGACCTTCGCAGGTCATGATTATGGTGCTTTGGTGGGTTGCTCCAAGTGTTATGATGCCCATGATTGATTTGCCGTTGATTCTCATGGAGTCTTTCTCCAGGTACAGCTCGCTGTCAAATTGGTTGGCCACTTTTACAATCGAAGCTGCAGGTCTGGCATGGATGCCAGCCCTGTTGTATACCTTCAGTTCCTTGCTCACCATCAAAGTATCTCCTCGTTAATATAATACATGTTGCGCACTGATTCACTCTCCAGCCATTTTAGAACACTCTGGTCGAATTCCTTTGCTGAGTAATACCCGAGCTTTTTCAGTCTTTCATTGCGGGCGGCCGTCTCAATGATGACCGGAATATTTCTTCCTGGCTTGACTGGCAGGATAACCTTGGGAATGCTGATTCCCAAATAGATATCCTCCAAGGCAGCTTCTCCCACTCTGTCGTAATTCTTCTTTGCGTCCCAAGGTTCCAGATGGATGCAAAGCTGCACTTGCTTTCGGTCTCGTATGGCTCCAACCCCATACAGATTTGCCAAGTTGATGATCCCGATCCCCCTTATCTCCATATGATGGGCCAAAAGAGGGTTTTCTCCCATACCGATCAGATAGTTGTCGCTGATATTGCGTAGCTTAACCGTATCGTCACTGATCAAACGATGACCTCGTTCAATCAGCTCCAGCGCAGTCTCGCTCTTTCCTACACCGCTTTCTCCAGTGATCAGAACACCAATGCCATAGACCTCGACAAAGACGCCATGAATCGTCTGGGTAGGTGCAAACACTTCATCAAGGGTTTGATAGAGTCGTCTGGAAAAATCAGAGGAAAGCAGATCGGTCTTGAGAATCGACGTCCCTGACTCCTCGGCCATTTCAATGATTTGTGCTGAAGGATGGCCCCCATCGCAGAAAACACAACAAGGAATGTCATAGCTGAACAAAGTCTCGATGCTCTTAAGATTTTGCTCGGATTCGAGCTTGGCCATGTACACCTGTTCCCCACGCCCGAATACTTGGATGGAGTTGTTGCTGAACTCATCAAAGAATCCACTGAGAGGCAGTCCGGGCCTGCTTATCTTGCTTGTAGTAATCTTTCTGGACAAACCGGTTCTTCCGGCAATACAACTCAATTGAAGATGATTATGTTCTTTCAAGTCGAGATCCAAAAGATCCAGTACGGTGAATTCTGGCATGCTTACTCCTCTTTGGTGCGCATGATAATCGCATATTTTACTATACAATTGTAAATGAACTTTCGCAAGACCGGATTTTGAAAAAAACAGGGAAAAATTGCAATGTTAGAGAGAGTCTAATATATTATATATTATATAAATATATGCATAGATTAAGACAATTCAACGCCTTTTGCAATTTGTCCATTGACGATTGGTCCGGCAAGCTTTATCCTTTATATATGACCATAGTCAAAGGAGGGCTTATGAATTTGACAGTCAGAGGCATCCGCTACAACCCGAGTGATGAGACCCGTGCATTTTTGGATAAGAAGCTTCAAAAATTGCAGTTCGCGGAAGGGTATCTGCATGATCTGGATATCGTGATAACACGAGAAACAGTCGGGCAGGGGTTCCATATCGACGCAAAGCTACACTTTTCCTGGGGTACCATCAAGATGGTCAGCTATGATTGCTACGAGCTGTATGAGGGTATCGAGTTGATTACCGACAAGATTGAAGCCACAGCTCGAAAGGAGAAAGGTAAAATCAAGGAACATTAGAATTACAAGCAATAAGGGTGGGGCGCGAAAGCGCCCCATTTCTAATTTGTACCCCGAACGAAAGACGGGTCGATATTCAGTTCATTGCGGTACTTTGCGACAGTCCTTCTGGCCACCGATATTCCCCGGTCCTTGAGAATGTCGGATATCTTTTGGTCCGAGAGCGCTTTCTTGCCTTGATGCTCCTCGAGAATCTGACGAATCGTTTCCTTGACTGCCTGTTTTGAGAGCTCGGCCCCCTCGGCTCCGACAGCATTGCTGAACAACTTCTTGATCGGGATGATTCCCCAGTCAGTATCTATGTATTTTGCTGTAGATATACGGCTTATAGTCGTTTCATGCACCCCGATCTGCTGTGCTACGGTCTTCTGGGTAAGTGGTTTGATGTACTGAGGACCAAAGAGAAAAAATTCCTGTTGATGCTCAAAAAGAACCTGGGCAACCTTGTAGAGGGTTTGGTTGCGTATCTGGATTTGGAAAATGAGCTCATTTGCGGATTTGAGTTGCTGTTGTATATACTGTTTCGCCTGCTTCTGCTTTGGCGAATCCTCAAGTTCTGAAGAAAGCATCTCAAAAGAAGGGTCTATGCTCAGTTCAGGCAAGGAGGAGTTATTCATTCGCAACACCAACGAACCTTCTTCAAGCTTGATGGAAAGATCGGGCACCACATACTGTTGGGGACCGCTTGCAAAACCTTGGCCGGGGAACGGGGTCAATGTTCGTAGGAAATCATATAAGGCTTCTAGATCCTGAAGTTCGATCTTGAGGTTTTTTGCAACCTGCTCCTGTTTATTCGCTCTCATGAGCTCCAGATTCTCATACACCAAAGCAGAGAATGCTGCAAACTCTTCTGTATGCAACCCCCTTCCTTTTGCTTGCAGGATCAGTGATTCTCTCCAATCTTTGGCCCCAACCCCCGAAGGATCGAACCGTTGGATGATAGAGAGCACTTTTTCCAGATGGCAGAGTTGTTTTTCATTCAGAAGGTCCTTTGGATCCTGCAGAAAGAAACCATTTGCGTCAAGATTGGTAATCAGGATCTCTCCCACCAAATACTCTTCATCGGTGAGTACCTCACAGCCGAGCTGGCTCAGAAGATGTTCCTGCAAGGTCTCTTCAAAAGAGAGAGCATTCTCCATGAACTTCTGCTGCCGGTCGCTGGCCTCATAATCGTACGAGCCCCTGTCACTGCCGTAACTGGATGAATCGGTATAGCTATCATCAAAGCCTGTCGATTCGCGTTGTACTTTCTGTTGTGCGTAACGCTCATAGGAAACCTCCCAGGAAGAGGGGATCTCCAAAGCTGGATTCGACTCTATTTCACTCTTGATTTTCTGTTGCAACTCGGTCAGCGGCAATGCCATCAGCTCAAATGATTGCAGCAACTGCGGGCTGAGCTTCAGTTGTTGTTTCTGTGTCAAAGACAGCTGTGGTGAAAAGTTCATCACATGTCCTCCCCGAAGTCGTTGCCGAAGTAGATGTCTCTTGCAACTTGATTTGAAAGCAATTCCTTCTTGCCCCCTGACACAAGGATGGTACCCGCATTTATAATATGGGAACAACTTGTGATTGAAAGGGTGTCACGAACATTGTGGTCAGTGAGCAGGATTCCTATCCCTCTGCCGGCGAGGTCGCGCACAAGCTGCTTTATCTCGAAGACTGCCTTCGGATCGATGCCTGCAAAGGGTTCATCAAGAAGCAGGAATTGTGGATTGTTCGCTAGGGCACGGGCTATCTCAGTTCTGCGTCTTTCTCCACCACTGAGGGTATAGCCTTTCTGTCTTCTGACCTCTACAATTCCGAACTCGTGCAAGAGTTGTTCCACCTTGTCCTCTTGTTGCCTCTTGTCCAGGTCTTTTCTGGTTTGCACTACGAGCCGGATATTATCTTCTACACTCAGCTTTCTAAAAATTGAAGGCTCTTGTGGCAGGTATGAAAGGCCTTTTTTGCTGCGGATATACATTGGCAAGCCGGTGATATCTTCACCATTGAGCAAAATCAATCCGTGCTTTGCTTTGAGAAATCCTACGATCATATAGAAGGTTGTAGTCTTGCCAGCCCCGTTGGGGCCAAGCAGGCCTATGATCTGCCCCGATTGCATGGAAAACGAAACATCCTTGACCACCTCTTTTTTCCCATATGATTTAGCCAGATGTTGCACTTGCAACGTGCAGATGGAGGGTTTATCCATAAATGACCCCCTTGATAGAACCTCCCATAGAAATCTCCTCCGTATTGAGGTCGACTGTAATGTATTCAGCCTCGTAGAAGTCTCTTGCCCAGTCAATCTCGGCACTGCCTTCAAGCGTCAGGATTCGTCTTTCACGATCGAAGGAAAGAGAGTCTGCTTTACACTCCATTGTTCCCCGATCAGTGTTTTTCAGCAGCTTTACTTGGACCTGCAGCAATACCAGCGATTGCGCAAGATTAAACTCCATGCTGAAAGCAGATGCCAGCACCTCATTCGTGGTATCTTCAAGTTCAACGTATCCGTTGATCAGAACAATGTCTTTCTGCCGGTCGTAGAAAAGATTCTGGGTAGAAAGTGAAATTCCTCGCTTATCATCATACAGGCGGACATTGCCAGTGCAACGAACGTATCGGTAGTCAGATCCGGAAAGGGTGATTTCCCGAGCTTCAAGTACGATTGAATCACTCTGTACCCGGGCCCCGTTTGAAAGAGATATGGTTTCAAAGCCCTGTTGCATCCTGATCCGGGTGGATCCACCTGAGAATATGATTTCTCCAGACATCAGAGGCACCTGCAACAGCAAGAACACTAGGGCAAACAAAAGAAATCGGGTTTTCATAGTTCAAACACCCCTTCATCCAATGATCCGAAGGTGAAGGTGGATGTTGCAAGCTCTGCCACTAAAGAGGTTCCTACCACCCGCTTGTTCCCCTCAAATATGAGGGTTATGGGACTGCCTTCCGTACTTGTGAGAATCAACTCTTCATGGTTGTATCGCAGTTCATCTGCCTCAATGACCAACTGCTGAGCAGGCTTTTCCACCCTGATGGATCCACTGAGCTTCGCGTCGTAGGTCTGTGTCTGTACTTCTGCCCTGTCGGCTTTTCCTCGTAAGACGATGGCTTTTTCTCCATCTTCCTGATAAAAGGTCACATCAGTGAGGATGGCCTGATTTGTTGCATCATAGAAGGAGATGAGGGAGGCTTCGAGAAACAACGGCTGATCTTCTCCACGGTCAAGGCTGTAGGAGGCATTGCGCAACTGCAGGTCTGGCAATTGATGCGTACGCGCCAAAAACTCCTGTTCAACAGCAAGGGAACAGGAGGCTAATAGAAATGATGCAAGAACCATGCCAAAAAGAAACCTTTTTCTCATGTCTTGAGTATACCTGTGCTTTACTCTTTGGGCAATCTCAATCTTGCCTCTCTTGAGAGAGGTTTTTTTCAATAACAGGCAAATAGTGTTTGCCTTGGTGCTTGAAGAAGAGCCACACAAGTACTAGACCGAGTGCGATACCTCCCAAAGCAAGAAGGAAGGAAGGGCCTTCGGACAACCCAAAATATGTTGCACCATAATAGGCAACAGGAAAAAAGAGCAGTGGCGCAATAAGTGTCATCAATGTTGATGCAATGGTCCTTCCACTCGGAAGATAAATCTCAACAACATCCCCTTCAATGATTGAAAGCTGATGCTTGTTCCAAGCCTCAAACGTTTTATTCTTGGTATTGCAGAAGGCCGCACCCTTGCAACCATTACATGCACTGCTGATGCAGGAAACCTCGATCTTTTGATTTGTGAGAATTTGTGTTACCGTTACTATCTCATACATCGTCACTGATTCTCCACATCGATGCAAATATTTTCGATTGCTGTAGCTTTCTTATTATCATCAATGTCAACAAGCACACCCACCAATTGCAAGCTATCCCAACACTCTCTTGAACGTACAGGTATTTGGGTGATGTGTTTCTCGATTTCTATCTGGCTGTCAAAGCCTCCCACACTGCATTGACTTCCACAACGACCTGAATCTGTAATGTAGGCTGTTCCTCCTTTGAGGATTGTTGCATCAGAGCTGAGCACTTTATTGTGAGTGCCTATCACAGCAGATGCCTTTCCATCAAGCATGAACCCCATCGCTTGTTTTTCTGCAGTTGTGGATGCATGAAAGTGTAACAAGACAATGTTCTGTTCCTCCACAGCCTTGTCCACCAGCATCTGGGCGAGGCTGAAAGCGTTGCTCAGATGGGTGCGGGGGAAATCCGCATTGCCCAACATATTTATGACACACACCTTCTGGTCTTTGACCGTCAGATATTTTACACCTCGTCCTGGATTTTGCTGGGGGTAGTTGGCAGGGCGAAGAATTTGTGGATTCTTTGCAATGAAATCCACCATGTCAAGCTTGTAATATATCTTCTCTCCACCAGTGATTATATCTACTCCTAGTTTCAAGAGTTGCATGCTGTGGGCTTTTCCCAGTCCAAACCCGTTTGTAGCTCCCTCTGCATTGGCGATGACCAGATCAATTTCTTTCTGAATTTTCAAATCCTTCAAGGCTTGTTTGACCGTATGTATCCCGGGTTTTCCCACAATCTCACCTAAAAACAGTACTCGTATACTCATAGTCCTAACAGTACCGAGTTTTTCCATTCGAAGGCAAGGCTATACATGCTATAATTGTTGAGGGAGAGCACGATGGCTATACAGTGGATACAAGGATTACTGAAAAAATTGGTGCAAAAACGCATGCAGCAAATGCTGTTTTGTCGTGACGTCGTCTTGGATGCACAGCCGATGGCGCTCAGCATTTCTGTTGATCGAGACAAGAGTATTGCTCAGGCTTTGCTTGACGCTCTTACTTTGGAAGAAAAAATCTCTCTGCTAGTAGGGGTGGACGAATTTTGTGTCCGCGCAATCGAACGGGTAGGCTTGAAGCGGATTTGGTGCAGCGATGCCTCCATGGGACTGAGGGGCTGGAATGCTGACGTTACTGATTTTCCAGCTTCGCTCGCCATGGCAGCAACCTTCGATACCGATTTGATTTCCAAGGTGGGGGATGTCCTTGGACAGGAATGTAGAGCTTTGAATATTGGTATCCTGCTCGGTCCAGGCGTAAATATTGCGCGGGTTCCCGTGTGCGGCCGCAATTTTGAATACTTCGGAGAAGATCCCTATCTTGCCAAAGAGATGGCAGCATCATACATACAGGCTGTGCAGAAATACCCAGTCCTCTGCACAGTGAAGCATTATGCTTGCAACAACAGTGAATACGATCGACATAAGTCCAACTCCATAGTGGATGAACGGACACTGCGCGAAATGTACCTGCCAGCTTTCAAACGGGCAGTAGAATGTGGTGTTCTTGCAGTGATGACCAGTTATAACCAGATAAACGGAACGTATGCTAGTGAGCATCCATACCTGCTTGACGGTATTCTCAGGGGGGAGTGGCGATTTGAACATCTGGTGATCAGTGATTGGAACTCTCTCTACAGTACAGACAAGGTGCTCTCCTGTGGGGTTGATTTGGAGATGCCTGCTCCAAAACATCTTTCCAAGCAGAAGGTGTTGGATGCCCTAGCGAGAAACGTTGTCGATCAAGATGCCATTGATGCAAAGGTACTTCATCTTTTCAACGCGTATGAGAAGGCTGGCCTGTTCTCCAAACCCCTCTCTGACCCTGCATATCAGGCGGGCAGCGACGAACATCGGCAGGTTGCCTATGAAGTTGCCTGTTCTTCTGTAGTGCTGCTCAAGAATGATCAGGTTCTTCCGCTGAAGCAGGATGCAAGGCTCTGTATAGGAGGATCGAACGCCCAGCTCGTGGCGCAAGGGGGAGGGTCTTCCATGATACAGCTTCGTAACAAGCCGCAAAGCCTGGCTTCCTTGATGCAGGATCATGCTACAGTTCTTCCCCGACATTGGTATCGTTTTCGTACATGGCAAGAGCGGGTGAAAGAGGCTGATGCCGTAGTTCTGGTCGTCGGTTTTACCAATGTAGAAGAATCGGAAGCGTACGATCGTCCATGGAGTTTGAAAAAGCATGACATCCAATCCATCAAGAATGCAGGGGCCTTGAACAAGAATACCGTGGTGATCATCCAAAGTGGTGGTGCCGTTCAGATGGCAAGCTGGCATGATTCAGTGCAGGCAATCATCTGGACCTCGTATCTCGGGTCTTCTACAGCATCGGCTTTACAGGCAGTTTTGCAGGGCAGGGTGAATCCCTGTGGAAAACTTCCTTTTACATGGGCCAGGCATCTTTCTGATTATAGAAGCATGCGTCTGTACCCGAAAGACTATTCCAAGTTGAGTCTTGATCGTCTGCAGAAAGGACAAGGAGACCCAAAGGTGCGCGAGGTCGCTCCTCTTACCTATACAGAGGGCTTGATGGTGGGCTATAGACAGTTTGATACAGAACAGATAGAACCTCTGTACTGTTTTGGTCATGGATTAAGCTATTGTGAGTTTGCCTTTGAAACGTTGACATGCACGAAGAAAGGCGAATTATTATATGAGGTTTGCGCTAGAGTGACCAATCAATCTGCCATACATGGCAGTGTTGTTGTTCAGCTGTATGTACATCCCCTGAAGAGTCTTGTCTTCAGACCGAGGCAAGAGCTGAAAGGCTTTAGTAAAATTGAGCTTCAAGCAGGAGAAACCAAGGAAGTGAGTTTTATTCTTGATGAAACATCCTTCTGTCGCTGGGATCTTCCCTCTTGGCAGTTTGTTGTCGATCCTGGCCCTTATGAGTTATGCATAGGTTCTTCAAGCAGACATCATCATTGTACGATAACCATTGATGTACCATAAAAAAGGAAGCCCCAAAAGAGTGACTTCCTTAATATCTGAGCCCGGCGCGATTCGAACGCACGGCCTTCTCCTCCGGAGGGAGACGCTCTATCCAGCTGAGCTACGGGCCCATAGCGTTGTCATCGTACGGCAGAGGTTAGTCTCGTGTCAAGAGGCGCCTTTGTAAATCCTGTGACAGGAGGTATAATATTTTAATAATATATAATATAATAAGATAGAAGATATATATTTGTGCCTCTATGAGAAATATGAGAATGGTTTGGATAACTCTTGACAGAAGTTATTGCGCTTATTACACTAGGTATAGAGATAAAGGAATAAAGATATGAAACGACCAATGACACCTTTGTTGTTCAGCCTCATGATCCTTATGGGAATCTTTTCTCTGTACGCCTCCCCGCTTCCTTTCTCTCGCATGGACGTCAGAGGAGTGATGCCCGTTACTGAGCTATTTCGTGTAGAGCAGAACGAACAAGCATTAAGCTTCAATTTGGCAGAGAGCAGGAACAGCCTTTTGCAAGTTGGTTCCTATACTTTGATATCCAACAACAACACCTCACAATTCAAATTGCATATTCGTCCTGGTGAACATGGGGACTTGAGAGAGTTTGCTTTTTTCCTTGACCAGGGCGAGCCGTTGCTCCCAGGTCAGCGTTCCATGCTCCCTTTCAGAGTCCGAGTTACCAGTGATACTGCGAGAGCAGTGAGTGTGGAAGGTTCAGAGGCCATGCAAAAAGACCTTGGGGTGCTTGGGGTTTATGGAAACAACGATTCCATAGTCTATGAAACTGGGTTTATTCTTGCAGAAATTCCTGATTTTGACCCGGATTTATTTGCCATAGGCTGGTACTCTGCCGCCATTCAGCTCAGCGTTGAAGTAATCTAGATAAAATCATCCTCAATGAAGAGATCTTCGTCCAATTCATCGGGAAATTGACCTCTGAGCAAGTCTTTCAGCCATTGATTGTCTTCACCGTCATAAGCGCAGGCTTCGGCCTTTTCTTCTTCTTTGTTGCTCTCTTGCAACCATTCTCCTAAGGCAAGCAAAGCTTCTTTTGAAGAGAAGCAAGGCCGTATCGACAAATCATCTTGAGTTACTGCTCCTGTAAGGAGATTATAGGGGCAATTTTTACAATCCTTGGAAAGTTGGCAGAATTGCAAAACCTCTTTATACCATTGTAGGTTGTTCATGGACTAAGAATACTCCAAGCTTGGCAGTTTATCCACCCCCTTTTTATGGATGCTGTTTGACTTGGTTTGCTCAGAAGGGTTACAATACAAACTACCTGAACAAGAGAGGAGAGACAGAATGAGACCGACACTATTGGTAATGGCAGCTGGTATGGGGAGTCGCTACGGCGGGATCAAGCAAATTGACAGTGTGGGGAATCACGGACAGACATTGCTTGACTATGGAGTCTATGATGCCCATCAGAGCGGGTTTGAGAAAGTTGTGTTCATTATCCGCAAGGACATTGAGAAAGATTTCAGGGAGCGGCTTTTCGATAGGATTGCAGACAACATGGATGCATCCTATGTGTTTCAAAGCCAGGATTCGTTGCTCAGTGAAGAGCAAAAGAAGCTTTCTGTAAACAGGAAAAAACCTTGGGGTACTATTCATGCTGTTTTATGTGCCCAATCAGCCATCAAGGAACCTTTTTGTGTAATCAATGCTGATGATTATTATGGTAGGGATGCCTTTGCCACCCTTTCTGAGCATCTTTCATCTCTTGAGGCAGGCAGCACCGAGCATGCGATGGTCGGCTATGTCCTGAAAAACACCATGAGTCGTAGCGGCACGGTCAGCAGAGCTATCTGTAATGTCAAGGACGACTATCTGGTTAGCATGCAGGAGCACTACAAGATCGGTTATGACAACGATCAGGTATTCAGCTACACAGACGAAGGTCGGCTCGCGCTGACTGGACAGGAGTGGGTATCCATGAATTTCTTTGGATTTGCCCCTTCCGCTTTCGATCACTTCAACTCATACTGGGATGCTTTCATCTCCAAGAATATCGAGAGTGAAAAGACTGAATGCTATCTTCCCAACGGTGCTAGTGATATTGTTGCCCAGAAGCAAGGGAAGATTAGGTTCTACACCACGCAGGAGAGCTGGTTCGGCATGACTTATAGTGAAGATCGGGAAAATGTGAAAACACAACTTGCTCAAAAGGTCGCGAAAGGATACTACCCGGACAAGCTTTGGAAGTATTGATCTATTACTGTTTTTTCTGTTTCTGTTGTGTTACGTCCGAGAGGCCTGCCCAGGCTGCTTCCTCAATCGGGGTGAAGCCTTCTCCCAGCACTTTATAGGCCTCTTGGACAACCATGAAAGCGAGTTTATCCTGTCTGTGAACAATATTGGTCAGTTGTCCCAGTTTGTTGTTTGAGACTACCGTCATGATAACCGGACGATCGAAACCGGTATACATACCAATTCCATAGAGTATGGTGCCCCCGTGTCCGAGTTCTTCCAGGATTGCTCGTTCAATATCTCTGCGTTTTTCACTGATGATGAAAACAGTCTTTGCAGAGCGAGTGCCAAACGAGAGCACAACCCTGTCTATGGTTATTCCAACAATATAGACGGTGATCGTGGCATACAAAGCCATCTCCAAAGAAAAGATAAATGCACTGAATGCGATAATTATCGCATCTACCAGAAAAAGGGAGGTTCCCATCGACAGGGGGGTGAAGCGGGCAAGGATCTGGGCCGCAATATCGGTCCCTCCCGTGTTTGCTCCACTTCTCAGGACCAACCCGACACCAAGGCCCATAAGTACTCCTCCACTGATTGCAGAAAGCAACACTGAGAGAGGGTTGCTGTAGTCAAGGACACCGTTATACCCCATCCAAGAGTTGAGAAGGAAGGTGAAAAAAGAGAGCAGTACAGTACCCGCCAAAGATTTTATTCCGTACTGTTTTCCGAATATCGCTATCCCAAGTATAAAAAGCGGGACAGAGAGCAAAAAGATGGAGAGTCCTGTGTCAAATCCCAAGGTGTGAAAAATAATGATGGCTATGCCGCTTACTCCTCCACTGGCTATCTTTGCAGGTGACGTGAAAAGGGCGATACCCATCGCGGTTAAAAAGGACCCTCCCACGATATAGGAGAGTTCTAGTATTTGGTAGGAACGTTTTGTCATGGATACAGTGTACCGTCTTGCTCTTCGTTATGCTACAGTTCAGCTTAAGAGTTTGTCACTCAATGAGCCTTTGAACGCTCGCAGCCGTGAAAAAAGCGTAGGTATATCCTGTTCGATGATCAGGGCATCCAGATGGTCTTGTTTGAGGAAACCTTCTTTACAGCAATGTTGTAGGAATGCATAAAACTGGTCATAGAACCCCCCTGTGTTCAGGATTGCAACGGGTTTGTTGTGATAGCCTAATTGTAACCAAGTGTATATTTCCAGAATTTCCTCAAAGGTCCCGATTCCTCCAGCGAGAGCAATGAAAGCATCAGCAAGCTCGTACATCTTTGCTTTCCTCTCATGCATCGTAGGGACGACAAACAGTTCCTGCTCTACACAGTGCAAGCGTACGTCGCTTCTGTTCAGAGCCTTTGGAAGTACTCCAATCACAGAGCCTCCTCTGCGATACAGGCTTTGTGCAACGATGCCCATCAGTCCTCGATTTCCTCCTCCATAGACCAAGGAAAGTTGCTGTTCTGAAAGAAAAGCACCCAATGCCTCAGCCTGCTTTCCGTACAAAGGATTCTTGCCTTCACTGCTTCCACAAAAAATTGCGACGGTTTTGATTTCATTCATGTCATAAGCCTACAAAATTTCTTTGCTCAATGACAAGAAGAGGGGTTACTATTGGCTTCTTCGCTTGTTATAATTGCTACAGACGTGTATGATTCAGATAATACCTGTGAGGTATTGAAGTCTCCCGATTGAGACTATGCAGAGGAGTTGAAACGTATGAAAAGGAAATGTATCGCGATACTGGCAATTTTTGTCTTGATGCCTGCTTTAGTATTTGCTGTCCCTGTAGTTGTAACATGGGAATGGTTGCTTGAAGACCCGATGGTGACAACCTTTCGCTATCAGCTCGATGGGGAAGATGACGACAGTTGGACTGTAGTTGATGCGAGTGTCAACAGCTATACTGAACGTGGCCTTGATGGAACAAGAGATTATTCGCTGTATTTGCAGCAGTCATATGACGGAATTCACTTCAGTGAAAGTGCCGTTTCTGTTGCCTTGGCCATGTTCCCCCCTGAGGATCCGATTGAAACAATGGTTGCTGAAGAGCCAGTGGTGGTAGCAGAGGAGATTGCACCAGTTGAAATCGAGCCTGTAGCAGAAGAGATTGTAGCAGCAGAGGAGATTGCACCTGTTGAAATCGAGCCTGTAGCAGAAGAGATTGCAGCAGCAGAAGAGATTGCACCTGTTGAAATCGAGCCTGTAGCAGAAGAGATTGCAGCAGCAGAGGAGATTGCACCTGTTGAAATCGAGCCTGTAGCAGAGGATGTCATTGCAGAAGAGATTGAGCCTGTCATCGAGGAAGAAGTAGTTGTCGCTGCTGAGGTGGAACCTGTTGCAGCAGAAGAACCTAAGGAAAAGAAGGTTGTTGAGAGCCGCTCTGCAACAATGATCAGCCTCGGGGGAACCTTCAATTATACTGATCCTAAGATTGGATCCTACCATAGATATAATTTCCAAGCAGAGCTTGGAGTAGCGCTTAAGAACATGATTACCTTCAATGACAAGCTTGGTCTTGGTGTTGACCTTGCTGTTGCCTATACTCCTTACCTCACCAGCGGTGGTTGGCGTGATGTTGCCAAGGAAGTCTTTGGCTTTGATTTCGCTACAGCCTTGGGCAGATTCGATCATGGCGTAAGTGTTTCTGCAGCCCCGATGCTCAATATTGATTTGGGCAAGGTTGACCTCAATCTTGGTGTTGGTGGATTCTTTACCTGGCTTCCAGACTATACAGGAGATTATCTGTATGGCGCCTTTGCCAAGGGATCGTTGGAGTACAAGTTCAACAATACCTTCAGAATGGGTGTTGGTGGAAAGTACGGGTTTGTACTCAGCGAGACAGGAAACCCGCAGTTCGCAGAAGGGACCGTATATATGGGTTTCTCCTTCTAAGAGATGCTAAAAATGAGAAAAGGGCCCAGAGATGGGCTCTTTTTCTTTGATGTCCCTTGACCACGCTTCTTGGCTATGACTATCATAGGATCAGAGAGTATTGCTGTATGCATCGTTATAAGATGTGATATGGCAAAAGGATGGTTAGGCATAATTATGAAAGCAGGCCGAGTGCAAGCATGCATCGACTATATCAAGTTCAACTATGAAGCAGAAGGGTATGAACTATCGACAACAGAGGAAGAAACGTTGAAATGCATTCTCACCCAAGAGGTGACTGCAGATGAGACTATTCAACGCTATATAGAAGAACATGGCATAGACGTAGGGTATACAGCGCCTTCTTGCGAGTGTTCCTACTATCCGGGAACCAAGACCTTGGTAAATTATTTTTCAATCAAGGAGCGGATGAAACTAAGGCGCATTGAAGCCTCGATTGCAAATTTCCGTACTGCACAAATGCTCACAGAGGGTATTCAGAATACGTACGACTTCAGTTATTTGAAGAGCATTCATGAAAGAATGTTTTCAGATGTCTATCCTACAGCGGGCCAAATCAGGACCAATACTGCGGCTAAAAGAACGGTCTTTTGTAATCCTGAGTATATCGAAAGTGCGGCAGAAGATATTTTCAACAGATTACGAGAGGAACACTACCTTGTGAATCTTGATAGAATGACATTCATCAATGATTTGGCATTCTTTATGGGAGAGGTCGAGGCCTTGCATCCGTTTCGTGATGGAAACGGGAGAGCCGCAAGGCTCTTTTTCTATCAGATGACGATGAACGCAGGATACGATATCGATTGGGCGCATGTGGATTCCGATCGGTTGCTTGAGGCGGACATCAGCGCAATCGACGGGGATTATCAGTTGTTGATTGATGTGCTTGAAGAAGTGGTTTTATAGAGCAGGAGAAACAAATGAAGACAAAAATTGCCTTTTTTGATACAAAGCCTTATGACAAGGTGTGGTTTGATAGGTTTGCACCTGAACATGAAGTTGAGATTACGTATTTTGAATCTAAACTCAATGAGAAATCTGCTGCGTTGGCATCAGGGTTCTCTGTGGTCTGTGCCTTTGTAAATGACACAATCACAAAAACGGTGATCGATGAACTGTATGAGGGGGGAACCCGCCTTTTGGCAATGCGGTGTGCAGGATACAACAATATCGACTTCAAGGCAGCCTATGGGAAAATACACGTAGTGAGAGTACCGGCATACTCACCCTACGCTGTTGCAGAGCATACCATGGCCTTGCTTTTGAGTGTCGTTAGACACACTCACCGTAGTTTTGCAAGGACTCGTGAATTGAACTTCTCCCTAAATGGTTTGGTGGGTTTCGACCTGTATGGAAAGACCATCGGTGTGGTCGGAACTGGAAAAATCGGCAGGGTGTTTATAGATATTTGTAAAGGATTTGGGATGCGTGTCCTTGCCTATGACCCCTATCCGAATGAGTCGCTTGCCGTTACCTATTGCAGTTTCGAACAACTTTGCAGGGAAAGTGATGTAATTAGTTTGCATTGCCCTCTTACCGAGGATTCCGTGCATCTCATCAACCGAGAAACAATCGCCATGATGAAGGATGGAGTGGTCTTGGTAAATACCTCCCGTGGGGCATTGGTCGACAGCCAAGCCTTGCTCGAAGGTATCAGGAGCAAGAAGATTGGATCGGCGGCTCTGGACGTCTATGAGGAGGAAGGTGAGGTCTTCTACGAAGATCGCAGCAGCACCATCTTGGATGACGATATTCTTATGTTGTTGATCTCAATGCCTAATGTACTGGTTACCAGTCATCAGGCGTTCTTGACCAAGGAAGCGCTCTCAAATATTGCCCAGACCACCCTAAGCAGCACACAAGAGTTCGTACAGGGTAAGGTGATGGAGCATGAGATCTGCTACAGGTGTGATACCTGTCATAAGGTTACAGGCCAGCGTTGTTTCTAATTTGCTCATACGCGTAGCTTTGATCGACGAGAACAAAGTGATGCGGCGTAAGGGAGAATGTATGCACAGTCTTCTCTAGCTGTGCATACAACCCATAGTCACAAGCAACCGAGCACTGCAACGCTCCCTTTTCATCCAAGGCAGAGAAGATAAGCTTGTTTTCTGCTGTTTGGTGTTCGGCAAAAAGGAGTTGATGCTGCTGTGACTGCATCAGAAGATACAGCTTGCACAGCTCAATGACCTGGTCGTTGAGACCAGCATCAAAAAGCAGTATTTTTTCCTTGAGCTGTGCATTGCTGCCAACCAGACGCAGAGTGTCAAATTCTGTTGCCTCGATACCCGAAACCGAGGCATCCAATTCGAAAAGATTGTCTTGCAAGGTAAGCAGTAATGCATATCTGTTTTTCTTGTCATGCACCATAAGCTCATGTTCTATGCTGTACTGCTTTTGGCAGTGAGCGCAGCTAACCGTAAACAATGAGTCTGTCAGAATGGCAAGCTTTTGCTTGGGATGCTCTGCTAAATCAACTGTGGTGGTCAACCTCTGCACGTTGGCATGATTACAGTGTGGACAGGGTATTGTTGCTTCTTGCATAACTACTTGTTCTCTTTTGTTATTTTCGACGTACTATCTTGCCTTTGGGTTTTGTCAGTACCACTTTGGCCAGCGCACGATGGCGGATGAGAAATGTGTAATGAATTTTCTGATCACGTGCAAAATCATCGGCAATCGTTGAAGCTGTGATATCCTGTATGTCAAAATCTTGCATCAACTGTTCATCCATCTGGAACTTCCGATAATTACAACTGAAAATCAAGACGCCTTTTGGGTCAAGATGCATCATGCATGCCCTGATCAACTTGAACTGGTCTCTTTGAACGTCAAAGGTGTCACGGCCTGTTCCATTGGAAAAGGTCGGAGGATCACAGAAGATCAAGTCGTAACGATCATAGGTGTTATAGAGATATTCGATGCAATCACTCTTGTAGAAAAAGTGATTCATACCCTTGAATCCATTCAGTTCCATGTTCTTCACCGCCCAGTCCAGGTAGGTTGCAGAAGCATCAACGCTGACGGTGCTCAAGGCTCCTCCTTTTGCTGCCTGCACTGTTGCCGTGCCGGTATAGCAAAAAAGATTCAAGAACCGTTTGTCCTTTGCCATGTTTGCAATCTGACAGCGAATCGGTCGGTGATCGAGGAAGATCCCGGTATCAAGATAATCGGTGAAGTTGACCAGGTATTTTGCCCCGTTCTCATTGATGATGAAAAACTTGTCACTGCTGGCCATCTTCTCATACTGCTTTGCACCTTTTTGGATGGTTCTTTGCTTTACATGGATTTGTTCTCTGTCAATGCCTGTTGCACGCTCTGTGGCGTCGATGAGTTCTCCCAGGCGTCTGAGTGCAGATTCTGTTTCGATGGTTGAAGGTGGCGCATATTCCTGCAAACTGATGTACTTGTTTTCATACATATCTATTGCAGCACTATATTCAGGCATATCAGCATCATAGATACGATAACAGCTTACCTTCTGCTCCTCCATGATCGGGCGCAAGACTGAAAGGTTCTTGACAAGGCGATTGTACGCCATTTGCGCGCCTTCGCTCAAAGGACGAGAGAGTCTCTCTTGTTTCCTTTCGATGGCTCTTTGGATCATCTGCTGTCGTTCTTCTTCCGTGAAAACGTAGTAATGGGCGATTTGGCAGGTTACTCCACCGTTGTTGACCGTGTTGGTCCTGTCTGGTTTCATGTCCACATAACTGAGAAGTTGTTGCTGTCCACAAAGGATTGCCACATGCCATCCTCCAAACAAGGTACTCAGTTGATTGCCCATTTTGCGATACAGTCCATTGAGATCGGAATCCGGATCCATCCTGAAGCCATAAGGAGGGTCGGTGACAATATAACCGTAGCAAGGCGGTACATCGCTGGTCTGCAAGCTCAAGAAATCCTTGACCTGAAAGTCAATCAAATGATCAACTTGGGCAATTTGTGCGTGTTTCTTTGCGATAGCAACTGCTTTTGGATCGATGTCCCACGCTGCGATGGCAATGTTTTTAGCCTTTGCATCCTCAGCGCGTTTGAGTGCCTCATCCACTACTTCCTCATAGAGATCGGGGTCATGAATGGGAAGATCCATGAAGTTGAACCTGCGAGCCTGCACCAATCCAGGAGCGCGTTCACTAGCGTACAGCGCTGCCTCGATGGCAATTGTTCCGCTGCCACAAAAAGGATCGAGGAGAAACGGAATCTCGCCTGTTTTCTCGATGGTTTTTTTCCATTCACTTCGGTACAGCACTGAGCAGGAGAGATATTCGCTTAGTACTGCATCGGTCTGGGCTACACGGTAGCCGCGTCGATGAAGGCCTCGTCCTGAGAAGTCAACATACCAAGCAACATTTTCACCTTCAATGTGTATGTGGAACACAACATCGCTGTCTTCCTTGTCGACCAACGGACGTGCTCCCTCAAATTTTTCTTTGATGCGGTCAACGATTGCGTCTTTGAGACGGATGGCTGCAAAATGAGAGTTCTTCAAATAGGGACAATTTTTTGCTGTCTCTGTGACGGAAAAGGTCATTTCAGGATTAAGCCATTCTTCCCAAGGTATTTGTATCGACGCTTCATATAGTTCATCAGCTGATCTGATGTCATCGTCAACAAAAAGGCCAAGTAAGAGGCGGGTTGCTGTTCGTGACCAGAGGCAGAATCGGTATGCAGCAGCAAGGTCTGCAGAAAATTCGACACCTCCGCTGACCACCTTGATCTCGGTAGCGCCGGCTAGTCTTGCTTCTTCTTCAATTATGTCGTTCAGGTATAGGGCTGAGGTTGCAAAAAAAATCATTGTGATACTCCCGCTGTTTCTGAAAACAGGTGGTCAAGTTCGAACTGTTCAAAGTGGTACTTGCTGTTGCAGTTGACGCAGACCACCTCCAGAGGGAAAGGCCCGTTTTTTAGGATGTCTTTTTGTTCATCCTTGCTCAGATTCGCAAGATAGTTGCTGTACTGTTTTCTTGAGCAAGGACAGGAGAAAGCCAGAGGCTGGTGTGCAAGATGACGAATGCCGTACGGTGCAAACTGTTGCTCAACATACTCTCTAATCGATCTTCCTTTTTCAAGGAAGGCTCCAAGTGAAGGCAAATTGTCTGCTTGGTTTTGCAATTGTTCCAAAATGCCTTCTTCACAGCCTGGCATAGCCTGCAAGAAGAGGGCTCCGCTGCCACGGACTTCCCCTTGCTTGTCAAAGTGAATGGAGAGCAAAAACAGTGACGGTGTTTGCTCCGATTGTTGGTAGTAGAGCGCCAGATCCTTGGCTAAATCGCCATACGTCATCATGATCTGTCCGGTGAACGGACTCTTGTGTCCTTCAAGCAACTTGGTAACCGAGATAAACCCAGGCCCATAGAGTTCATTGAGATCGAGACTTTTCAAGGGTTCTTTCAAAGGTATGGGGTTATGCTTCAAATAACCTCTCACAGCTCCCACTGCCCATGATTCTACGAATACCCCTGCTATGGGTCCTCCGCATTCAATATTCAACTGTACCCGGTCGTTTCCCTTCACAGTGGCACTTAAGAGAGCTCCTGCAAGATAGGCTTGGCCAAGTACATACGTTTCAAGCAACCCCAGCTCATGGTTTGCTCGCATCTCATTGATCAGGGTCGTTGCCCCGATGGCTGTCACACGGATTTGATCATTATGCAAAAGAAACACCTCGCGTCCATCTTCTGGTATGGTGGCGAGATGCTCTGCTATATGCGTTCCTTCAATTTTTTTCTTTATCATACGTGAGCAGATTAGACAATGACCTCACTTTTTGCAAGAGCTTGGAAGTCTGTTCCATTGATTACTTCCTTCTCAAGCAACTTTTGCGTGATGATTTCAAGGGCATTCTTATTTTTCTCAAGATTTCCCTTTACCAACGCATAGCGTTCATTGACAATCCTCGCCGTCTCATTGTCGATATACTCTTGTGCTTTCTCTGAGTATTCACGAGATCCTGAAATTCCGGCAATACCACTTTGGGTGGTGGGGAGGGTGATGTTCCTATAGCGTTCGCTCATCCCGAATTCAGTGATCATTCTTCTGACCAAGTCGCTTGCTCTGGAGATATCGTTCCCTGCTCCTGTGGAAATTTCATTGTAGACGACCTCCTCTGCCGCTCGCCCGCCGAGTAAGGTGTCGATATTTCCAAGCAGTTCTTTTTCGCTGAGTAGGAAACGATCTTCTGTAGGATATTGCAGGGTATACCCGAGGGCACCCAAGCCGCGGGGAACGATGCTTATCTTGCTTACCGGTTCAGCGCCTTCTGTAAGATAGGCAGTGAGAGCGTGCCCGGTTTCATGGTAGGCAACCCGTTCTCGCTCTTTGCTATTGAGCAGTCGGCTCTTTCTTTCCAGCCCGGCAACTGATTTTTCAATGGCTTCCTCAAAATCAGCATGCATGACTGATTTTCTTTGCTGCCTTACCGCCATAAGAGCAGCTTCATTTGCAATATTTGCAAGGTCTGCACCGGCGAGCCCTGCAGCGCTTTGTGCAATCTTTCTCAGATCCACATCATCTGATAGTTTTATCTTCCTGGTATGAATCTTCAGTATGGCGAGCCGTCCTTCAAGATCTGGTTTGTCGATCAAGACCTGCCGATCGAATCTTCCCGGTCTGAGTAGGGCAGGATCGAGTATTTCCGGTCGGTTTGTAGCCGCAAGGATGATGACACCTGTCCTTGAGTCAAACCCGTCCATCTCCACCAGCAACTGATTGAGCGTCTGCTCTCGCTCGTCATTTCCTCCTATCCCTGCAGAAACACGGGAACGACCTATGGCATCAATTTCATCAATGAAAATGATGCAGGGGCTGTTCTCTCGCGCTTGCCTGAAAAGATCTCTCACCCTTGCAGCTCCGACACCAACAAACATTTCCACAAAATCTGCACCACTCATCTTGAAAAACGGTACACCTGCTTCTCCTGCAACCGCTTTGGCAAGGAGGGTTTTACCGGTTCCCGGAGGTCCTACAAGCAAGACGCCCTTGGGGATTTTACCCCCGATTTCGGTATATTTTTCCGGGCGTTTGAGAAAGTCAACCACTTCCTCCAGCTCATACTTGCTCTCGTCAGCACCGGCGACGTCATCGAAACGGATGCCCGTGTCTCCCTCTGCAACAATCTTTGCCTTGTTTTGGTTGAAAGAGAGCACCCCTTGTCCTCCTCCTCCCATTTTTGAAAAGAGGAACCGCCAGATAAGCATAATGAACACAAAGGGCAGTACATAGCTGAGCAGGGTGGAGAAAAGGCTCGGTTTTACAGGTGGAGTTGCGTAATACTCCACACCCTTCTTGTCAAGCAGGGGGATGAAGGTTGGGTCATCTACCTTATAGGTGCTGTACGCCTGGGTATATGCTGAAAGATTGGTATCTGACGAGAACGAACTGAGGTCGCTCACCACTTCTTCTCTGGTGAACGGATAACCGATGTAGCGTTCTTGTTCTATGGCTACTCTGCGTATCGTCCCGTTCTCGACCAATGATTTGAACTGCGTATAATCAATTGAGATCACATTGGACTGTCTGCTTACCATGAAGGTGTTGAGAGCAAGAAAGATCATCAAGATAATAAAAAGGCTGTTTTTAACAAATAGTGACTTCATGCCGTTTGCCCTGCTTCCCATCTCAATTCAGGTGGGCTGAACAACCTTTCTTTCTTCAATCTTTCGATTGTCACAAAGCTGTTGCCCTTGATTCCTCTC
>Ga0334898_1000254_pt1 | contig 95904 bp, 84 predicted proteins | sample GraSluR3_MG_10_FD_207228 | JGI IMG/M metagenome (GOLD analysis project Ga0334898, IMG submission 207228) | Sludge microbial communities from methane-producing bioreactor in Wageningen University, Netherlands - Granular Sludge_3_08-R3 | ecosystem: Engineered > Bioreactor > Anaerobic >... | reverse complement strand
TTGGTATACCCATTAACGAATTTGCCGAGCTAGCTATTGATGCTTTAAGGCCCATTGAAAAGGAGTTGGGGTTTTAAAACCTAAATTATCTTGAGCTAACCTGCTTGTAGCCAATAATTCGTTCGTACCTTGCCCCAAGCGGTTTGTAGTAAACCAAAATGGTATAAACGTTTTCCGTATCAAAAAAGCTACCCTCAAAGTGCTCCATGTCAACCGTGTTGGTTGTACTATTACCTACTACGTAAGCATAGTTGTAAGCACCTTGTTTAAGAAGTAAGCGGAGTTCATAAACATTATCCACAGGATTATACCTCATTTTATTGCTAGGAGATAGCATCCAATTTGTTAGCTCGCCAAAAACGTACACGCTTTTCCCTTCGTCAAGTTCCATTGGGGGCTTAAGTGTAAAATAGGCCCAAAAGTAATCGGCTTCGGTATCGGCTTGGTTGCTTCTTTCCAAATTCACAACAAAATGCCCGTTGAAATCGGCTATGCTTGAGTATTTTTGGTTTCTTCTACTTCGGCCTTCATCAATTAGCGCGTGGAACATTGTGCCTTGGTAGGTAATGTTGCTAACCCCTTGTGCAGCATATCGTATGTTTTTTGTATCGAAAATTCTATACTCATTACCTCCATTGAAAATGAGGGCCTCGGGATGCGAATAGTCAATTTCGTTTCCGTTTAAAAACTTAGGTTCCACACTGGTAAAGCATCCCTGAGAAATATTATTTTGGCAAATGGTTGTTTTTATTTCGTTAAATGGATCGGTAACCCTAAAATTTCCAGTATTAATTTTTAGGTCAATTTGTTGTCCGCTGTAGCGCATTAAACCTGCCGATGGCTGTCGTACATTAGCCTCAATACCCGTTAGGGCTTGGTATACAATAAACCTTTTCTGAATTAATACCTTTTCAGGATGGTATGTATCGAAAATACTGAGTATATAGTTTCCCGAAATTTTTAGCTTAACATCGTTGTTTGGTATTTCAAGCTCGCAGTGCATGTAGCTCATTACGGTTCCGCTCGAAAAGCTAAAGTTTCGGATTTCGTTAACTTCAAAGCCATCAATATAATCGGAGTAGTATAAGCCTGAAGTTTCCCAACTGCTATTACAATGCGTAAGTGTGTATGAGTATGTTTCGGGATTTTCAGATATATCGTCGAATGTTAGCAGAATCTTATCGCTAGAGTTTAGCTCAATTGCAGGGATAGAGTAGTCCGTTCCTGATTTTTTTATCTTTACGGTCTTAATGTTTTCTGAATTTACAAATTTATGAGAATTTTTTTGGTCAGATTGAACAAAAGTCCCTGCCAAAGCGTTGTTTGCTGAATAACAGTAGAGTGCTATGATGCTAGTAAATACTGAAAATTTGAGCAACTTTATCATTTATATTACTATTAATTAATATGTTATTTACTATTGTGCAAGGTAATATAGGAATTATTGTTTTGCAAGGTAGTAAAGAATTTTGGCAATAGGCCGATAACTCATTAGTAGTATGTTATAATCAACGCGCTATTTTTTTAAGTTCAAGCATCCATTTAAATATGTGTATTGTTATATTTGTTGCTTTAAAAATTAAGTTATTTGTTACGAAAATAAATTCATAAATTTGTTTTACCGAAATCAATAATTATCCAAAATCATGCCTAAGGTACATAAGATTCGACGGGGTTTAAACATTCCCTTAAAAGGGGAGGCCGAAAAAGTATTTACAAGGGTCGATTTGGCCGAAGCTTATGCGGTTAAACCTATCGATTTTCCTGGCTTAACGCCAAAGCTAAGCGTTAAAGAGGGCGATAAGGTAAAAGCAGGTTCGCCGCTTTTTTTTGATAAGTATCGTCCAGAAGTACTATACACTTCGCCTGTTAGCGGCGAGGTACATATGGTTCGAAGGGGCGAAAGGCGAAAAATTCTCGAGGTAATAGTTCATCCCGATTCCGAACAAAAGTTCGAAGAATTTGGAGTAGAAGATACTTCGACGTTGTCGCGCGAGCAGGTAATTAACAAGATGCTTAATGCTGGAGTTTGGCCCATGGTTAAACAGCGACCTTACGCAATAGTGGCTAACCCCGACGATAAGCCTAAGTCAATCCATATTTCTGCGTTTGATTCAGCTCCCCTTTCACCCGATTTAGATTTTGCTGTGAAGGATGAAGCTGATGCTTTTCAGGCTGGGGTTGAGGCGCTAAAAAAGCTTACCGACGGTAAGGTAAATATCAACTTAAATGCTCAATATCCGCCTAGTAACGTTTTTACAAAGGTAAAGGGGGTTGAGTTTAACTACTTTTCTGGTCAGCATCCTGCAGGTAATGTGGGAATTCAAATACACCACATTGAGCCAATTAATAAGGGTGATATTATTTGGACAGTTAATCCTCTCGATGTAATAATTATTGGACGTCTTTTCCTAAAGGGTATTTACGATGCTACTAAGGTTATTGCATTAGCAGGTTCCGAAGTTCAAAAGCCTCGCTATTTCATCCTAAAATCAGGTGCAGCAATTAGCAACATAGTAAAGGATAATACCAATCAGCCTTTCGATAGGCTAAGGTTTATTAGTGGCAATGTGCTCACAGGTACCCGAATTGACGATAATGGATTTTTGGGCTACTACGATAATATGGTAACCGTTATACCTGAGGGCGATCACTATGAGTTTTTTGGTTGGGCATCGCCAGGTTTTAATAAATTTAGCCATACTAGGGCATTTCTTTCTAAGCTTATCCCTGGTAAAAAGTTCGCATTGCACACAAACCTTAACGGGGGCGAAAGGGCTTATGTTATGACTGGTCAGTACGAAAAGGTACTACCTATGGACATTTACCCAGTGCATCTTATTAAAGCAATTTTAGCAAAGGATATTGATAAGATGGAAAACCTTGGCATATACGAGGTAGCAGAGGAGGATATGGCACTTTGCGAGTATGTTTGTACATCGAAAACCGAGGTTCAGGCAATTCTTCGTGAAGGGATTGAGCTAATGATTAAAGAGCTTGGCGAATAGAAGTTATTACGCATAATAAAATAGGATATAATGAAATCGTTACGAAATTTTATTGATAAGATAAAGCCGAATTTCGAGAAGGGAGGGAAGCTTGAAATGTTTTACTCAACCTTCGAGGGGTTTGAGACCTTCCTGTTCGTTCCGAATAAGGTAACCCAGAAAGGAAGCCATATTCGTGATGCCATTGACCTAAAGCGTACAATGATTATTGTAGTTTTAGCGTTAGTTCCTGCTTTGCTATTTGGCATATGGAATGTTGGCTATCAAAATGCTTTAGCCACAGGTTCGCCAACCGAATTTTGGCCAATTGTGCTTTTTGGGCTAGGAAAGGTACTCCCAATTATTGTTGTTTCATATTTAGTTGGATTGGGCATAGAATTCACCTTTGCGCAAATTCGAAAGCACGAGATTAACGAAGGGTTTTTAGTTACAGGAATGCTTATTCCACTTATTGTCCCTGTTGATATTCCGCTTTGGATGGTTGCTTTGGCAACTGCGTTTACCGTGGTAATAGGTAAAGAGGTTTTTGGTGGAACTGGGATGAATATTTTTAACCCTGCTTTGCTAGCACGTGCTTTTCTGTTTTTTGCCTATCCATCGCACATGAGCGGCGATTATGTTTGGGTTGCTAACCTTTCAAAAGGCGAAGGAATTATTGATGGGTTCTCAGGTGCAACACCCTTGGCTAACGCAGCAGCTTACCAAATAGATAAAATCCCCTCGGCAATGGATATGTTTCTCGGATTCATACCTGGTTCCATTGGCGAAACATCTACCCTGGCAATACTTATTGGTGCGTTTATACTTATTCTAACGGGTATAGGAAGTTGGAAAATCATCGTTTCAACTTTACTCGGTGGTTTATCAATGGGATTAATTTTTAATGCTTTTGCTGTCAATCCATTCATGGAAATTCCTGCATGGCATCATCTTATAATGGGAGGTTTTGCATTTGGAGCAGTATTTATGGCTACCGATCCGGTTACGGCATCGCAAACCGAAAAAGGGAAATGGATATATGGTTTTCTTATAGGTCTGTTTGCTGTGTTGGTGAGGGTAGTTAACCCTGCCTACCCCGAAGGTATGATGCTAGCAATACTACTTATGAATGCCTTCGCACCGCTTATTGACCATTATGTGATACAGGCAAGTATAAAAAAACGAAAAAAACGTGCAGCAGCCGCTGCTAAAAACAGCTAAATGCTATTACTATGAAGAAGCAAAGTAATCTATACATATTCTTGTATTCATCTGTAATGGTTATAATTGTTGCAGCGCTATTGTCGCTAGCATCAACTGCCTTAAGGCCATTTCAGCAAAAGAATATTGAAACCGAGAAGAAACTCGATATCTTAAAATCGGTTGGCAGGGCAAGCGATGTTGATTCGGCACCCAACAAGCACGAATATGTTGGTAATGAATTTAACACCGTAATTGTTGAGCAACTTGTGGTGAACAGAAATGGCGAAAAGGTACAAGGCGTTGATCCCTTTACTGTTGACCTCAAAGTTGAGTTTGAGAAGCCAAGTGATAAGCAAAACCTACCAGTTTTTGTCGCTCAAATGGATGATGGAAGCAAAAAGTATATACTACCGCTACTTGGGCGAGGCTTATGGGGCCCTATATGGGGTTACATATCGCTAAACGATGATTATAATACGGTTTACGGAGCATCCTTTGCCCATAAGTCGGAAACACCTGGATTAGGCGCTGAGATTGCTAACGCCGATTTTCAAAGCCAATTTAAGGGAAAACAAATTTTCAAGGATGACCAATTCGTCTCCATCAGCGTAATTAAGGGTGGTGCTCAGCCATCAAATCCTCATGGTGTTGATGCTGTATCGGGAGGAACAATTACTAGTCAAGGACTTGAGGACATGCTTATAAGCTGTTTAGAAGGATATCAGGAATTTTTTAAAAATCAAAAGAAATAAGCCATGAGTGTGAAGATTGAAAGCGAACCTTTATTCTCGGCCAAGAACCTAAAGCTAATAACCGATCCAATTAATAAGAACAATCCCATAACCGTTCTGGTTTTGGGTATTTGTTCTGCATTAGCGGTTACGGTAAAGCTTGAACCATCGGTTGTTATGGCCATATCAGTAATTGCGGTGCTTACGCTTGCTAACGTAATTACTTCATTGCTTCGAAATACCATACCCTCGCGTATACGTATTATAGTTCAGCTTGTAATTATTGCATCACTGGTTATTCTGGTTGACGAAATACTTAAAGCTTTTGCCTACGATGTAAGTAAGCAGCTGTCGGTATTTGTAGGACTGATAATTACCAACTGTATAATTATGGGACGACTTGAAGCCTTTGCCCTAGGAAATAAACCTTGGCCTTCAACACTCGACGGTTTAGGAAACGGTATAGGCTATGGTATAATCCTGGTTATAGTTGGCTTTTTTCGCGAGCTTTTAGGTTCGGGAACTCTTTGGAACTATAGGGTAATTCCCGAATCGATTTATATAAGCAATGGAGGTTTCTACGAAAATAACGGATTGTTTATTCTACCTCCAATGGCGCTAATTATTGTAGGAATTATCATTTGGATTCAGCGCAGCAAAACCCGTGAACTAATTGAAAACGAATAATTCGAAATACTTCTGAATATGGAAAACTTACTAAGTATTTTCGTCAAGTCAATTTTTGTTGACAACATGATATTCGCATACTTTTTGGGTATGTGCTCGTATTTGGCCGTTTCAAAAACGGTAAAAACATCGGCTGGTCTTGGTCTGGCAGTTGTTTTTGTACTGGGAATTACCGTTCCGGTAAACTATCTTATAAATAACTATCTACTTGCCCCTGGTGCTCTTAAATGGTTAAGCCCTTCGCTTGCCGATATGGATTTGAGCTTTCTGTCATTCATCATGTTTATTGCGGTTATTGCCTCAATGGTTCAGCTTGTTGAGATGATTATTGAGAAATTTTCGCCAGCATTATACAGCTCACTTGGTATATTTCTGCCACTAATTGCTGTAAACTGCGCCATACTTGGTGGCTCGCTATTTATGCAAGAACGTGAGTATGCTAACATAACCGAAGCTACTGTATTTGGGTTAGGTTCTGGAGTTGGATGGTTTCTTGCCATAGTGGGCATAGCAGCTATTCGCGAAAAGTTAAAGTACTCAAATGTACCAGCACCTTTGCGTGGTTTAGGAATCACATTTATTGTAACAGGGTTAATGGGAATTGCCTTTATGACCTTTATGGGCATTAAGTTATAATCTGAAATCGAGATCACCATGATACTATTAGCATCAAATTTTGTAATAATACTATCGGCAATAGCAGTTTTTTTGCTTGTAATTAGCCTGCTTGTTGCTATTTTGCTTTATGCAAAAAAGAAGCTTACTCCGCAGGGAGAGGTTACTCTTACCATAAACGATGAGAAGGAGATAAAGGTTGAGCCCGGTAGTACGGTGTTAACAACGCTAAGCAATAATGGCATCTTTCTTCCATCAGCATGTGGAGGAGGTGGAACCTGTGCCATGTGTAAATGTCAGGTTCTTGAAGGGGGTGGAAGTATCTTACCAACCGAGGTGGGCTATTTTACCCGCCGACAGCAAATGGATAATTGGCGATTGGGATGTCAGGTTAAGATAAGGGAAGACATGAAAATTCAGGTTCCCGAAGAGGTAATGGGTATTAAGAAGTGGGAGTGCGAGGTAGTTTCGAACAAGAATGTGGCAACGTTTATTAAGGAGTTTGTTGTTAAGCTGCCCGAAGGCGAAAAGCTCGATTTCCGCTCTGGCGGTTATATCCAAATCGATGTTCCGAAGCTTGAAGTTGATTTTGCCAAGGATATTGAGGTTGAACCAGAGTTCCGCGATGAATGGGATAAGTTTAATATGTGGGATTTGAAGATGAAGAACACTGAAGAAACCTTCCGTGCATACTCCATGGCAAACCATCCGGCTGAGGACAACATAATTATGCTTAACGTTCGTATAGCCACTCCACCATGGGATAGAGCCAAAAACTCGTTTATGAATGTAAACCCAGGGGTTTGCTCTAGCTTCATCTTTTCGCGCAAACCTGGCGATAAGGTATTTATTAGCGGACCTTACGGCGAGTTCTTTATTAAAGATACAGATAACGAGATGATGTTTATTGGTGGAGGTGCGGGTATGGCACCAATGCGTTCGCATATTTTCCACATGTTCAATACTGTTAAAACTGGCCGAAAAACAACCTTTTGGTACGGTGCACGCTCCCGAAGGGAAATTTTTTATGAGGAGCATTTTAGGAAAATTGAAAAGGAGTACCCCAATTTTAAGTTTAACATTGCACTCTCGGAGCCCAAACCTGAAGATAACTGGGATGGAGATAAAGGATTCATCCATCAAGTAATACTCGACAACTACCTTTCAAAGCACGATGCCCCAGAGGATATTGAGTATTACCTTTGTGGCCCACCTATGATGAACGATGCTGTTTTTAAAATGCTTTACGATTTAGGTGTACCCGATGAAATGATAGCATTTGACGATTTTGGAGGATAACTAAGTAAGGTTATTAAATGAGAAGCGCAGCTCTAGAGCTGCGCTTTTTTATTTTCCTTCAATGCTAAAATTTCAGCCTTCGATTTTGTAGGTTTAAGGTTAAACTCATCACCCAATGCTTGCATGAGCGAGAAGGCTTCATTGAAGTCATTTTTTATTTTTCCATCCAGAATGGCTTCTTTTATTGCTTCTTTAATAAGCCCTACGGGCTTACTAGGCCCAATGTTAAACATTGCCATTATCATATCGCCCGAAATTGGGGGCTGAAAATTGCGTATAGCATCCTTCTCCTCAATTTCAACTAGTTTCTTTCGTACTAGCTTAAAGTTGGCGAGGTATCGTTTAACCTTGGCATCGTTTTTCGAGGTTATATCTGCTTCGCACAGAAGCATCAAATCATCAATATCGTTGCCTGCATCGAAAAGCAGTCGCCTAACCGCCGAATCTGTAACATCATCACTCGAAAGCACAATTGGCCTAAGGTGAAGTTGTACCAACTTTTGAACATACTTCATCTTATCGTTGAGGGGCATTTTTAGGCGTTGGAAAACTCTCGGAATCATTTTGGCGCCAAGAAACTCATGGCCATGAAATGTCCATCCTTGCCCTTTGATGTACTTTTTTGTTGCCGGTTTGGCAATGTCGTGTAAAAGGGCAGCCCATCGCAGCCATAGGTTGTCCGATTTTTCTGCCACATTGTCAAGTACCTGTAAGGTGTGGTAAAAATTATCCTTATGATTGTGGTTTTCTACTTTTTCAACACCCTTTAATGAGCTAATTTCGGGGAAAAACTGCTCAAGTAGCCCAGTTTGCTCAAGCAACAAGAATCCGTTGGATGGGCGCTTAGCTAAAAGGATTTTGTTTAGTTCGTCAATTATTCGCTCCCTAGATACAATCTTCAGCCTTTCCTTGTTTTTGGAGAGAGCAGCATACGTTTTATGCTCAATATCGAATGCAAGTTGCGTGGCAAATCGAACGGCTCGCATCATCCTAAGCGGATCATCAATAAAGGTTGTATCAGGGTCTAAGGGCGTTCTTATGGTTCTATCTTTAATATCTTCCACACCGTTAAATGGGTCAACCAACTCGCCAAACGACTTCGGATGCAGGCTAATGGCAAGTGCATTCATGGTAAAATCGCGACGAAGTTGATCGTCCTCAATGGTTCCATCCTCTACAATCGGTTTGCGCGAGTCGGATCGGTACGATTCTTTTCTTGCACCAACAAATTCAATTTCCCAATCGCCTGCTTTTAGCTGCGCTGTTCCAAAGCTTTTGAATACGGTAACCTTTTTGTTTCCTAACTTTTTGCCAACTTGTTTAGCCAGCTCAATTCCCGAACCTTGTATTACAATATCAATATCCTTTGATGGTCGATTTAAAAATATATCGCGGACAAATCCACCTATAACAAATGTTGGCTTGTCCATTTCGCCAGCAACATCTGAAATTACTTGAAATATTTTATGATTTAAATGCTGTTTCATTGTTGAATATGACAGAGAAAATTATTTACCTGACAAAATTACAATAAAATGTGGGAGTTTTTTAATTTATTTCTTTGAGTTCAACATTCTTGCAATCTGCATTCAGAGATGTAACTGTCAGATAAACAGTATAATAAATGTTAATTAGGAGTGATGGTATTTTTTTATGCTAATTATGGAACACTCTTTGATATCGAAACATCCAAATAAATAGATATATAAATATAATTTAACTAGTTTATCATGAAATTACTCCAAACAGCTGTTCACGAGATTGAAACAGCAGCAGAACTCGAGAAGATTGTAAACGAGAACGAAAATGTAATGGTATGCTGTGGTCGTATGGGCCCAATGTGTATACCGGTTTACGATGTTATGGAAGAGCTTGAAGAGGAGCGCCCTAACGTAAAGTTTTACTCAATGGCATTCGATTCGCCAGAAGCGGCAGTGATTCGCAATGCTCCAATGTGCAGTAGCTTTATGGGTTTGCCCTTTACCGTTTACTATAAAAATGGAAAAATGGTGAAGGCTACAACCAGCATTCAATCAAGAGAGCAGATTACAAATATTCTCGATGAGCATTTAGGGTAGCCTTATGGCTACTCTATTTTTAAACACAGATTAAAATGGATGAAGTTTTTGATGTAATGATAGTTGGTGCCGGAGCTGCTGGTCTTACAGCGGGTATTTACGCATCACGAGCAAAGTTAAATACAATTATCCTTAACGAAGGGGCTATTGGGGGGCAAATGGTTCTTACCAACGAGGTGGCTAACTATCCTGGCGTTGAAACCACAAAGGGCTTTGTGCTTGCAAGCACAATGAAAAAGCAGGCTAAAGATTTTGGTTGTAAAATCAAATCTAATGTCAAAATTGATGAGTACAACCTCAATGGGCCAATTAAAACAGTTAGGTTAACCGATGGTAGAACATTTAGTGCCAAATCAGTTATTCTTGCACAGGGTGGCCGACCACGCTCACTAAATATTTCTGGTGAAGATGAGTATAAAGGAACTGGAATATCGTACTGTGCAACCTGCGATGGTGAGTTTTTTACCGATAAGGAGCTAATAGTTGTTGGAGGTGGCAACTCAGCACTCGAAGAGGCTGTTACTCTAACAAAATATGCTACAAAGGTAACGGTAGTGCATCAGTTCGACCATTTTCAGGCTTTCGAACACGCCATTGAAGAGGCAAAAAGAAACCCTAAAATCGATTTTATTATGGAATCGGAGTTACGAGGTTTTAATGGAAATGGAAAACTGGAAAAGGTAAGTATTGAGCATTTACCATCGGCAAAGGTAACAGAAAAGCAGGTTGATGGGGTATTTATTTTTATTGGCTACTTGCCAAATACCGAAACGCTAAAGGGAGTTGTTCAACTCAACGATAAAAATGAAATACTAGTTGATGCTGATATGCGCACGAATATACCAGGTGTTTTTGCAGCTGGCGATTGCATTAACAAAAGGTACAGGCAGGTTACAACTGCTGTATCCGATGGAACAATAGCCGCTTTAAGTGCAGCTGAGTATTTACGAACGCAAAGCTAGATTGTTATGGTTGAGGTAAAATCGTATCCCGAACTTACAGCCGCTATGGCTAATTCCGAAAAGGCCTATCTGCTGATCTACAAGAGCGGAAGTCCGCAGAGCGAATGTGCCCATCAAAACCTTTTGGAGGCTGATAAAAGCTTTAGCACGCTTAAGGTTTTTTATGCCGATGTAAACAAAACCCGCGATATACATGTTAACTATGGCATAACAGCGGTACCTGTGCTGGTAGAGTTTGAGCAGGAGAGACCCAAGAATGTTATAAAGGGCTGCAATAACCCTGAGTATTACAAGGCGCTTTTCGACAACGCATTGTATCAAGCAGAAACCAAGGGGAAAGAGCATGAGCAGAAACGGGTAGTGGTTTATTCTACGCCAACATGCTCGTGGTGTAATACGCTTAAAACCTATTTGCGAAAGCAAAGGGTTGTTTTTACTGATATTGATGTGTCGAAAGATCAAAGATTAGCCGAAGAACTTGTTCGAAAAAGCGGACAAATGGGAGTGCCCCAAACCGAAATTGGCGGGGAGATTATTGTAGGTTTTAACAAAGCACGCATAAACGAGCTGCTAAACATTAACGGATAAGCGTTTGCAACTGTAAATCAATTTTTGTAAATTTATCAACATTGGTTTTATTATGAAAGAGTTACAACCAGTAAATCAGAATGTATTACTCGACCTTAGCGACGATAGGGCCGAAGTGAAAACAGCCTCGGGCATAATTATTCCCGATACGGCAAAAGAGAAAACAAATATGGCAAAGGTGGTGGCCATGAGTAACATTGATAACCCCGAAATTGCCATAGGTGATAACGTTTTGTACAATGGTTTTAGCGGAACCGAGCAGGAGTTTGAGGGCAAAAAGTATTTGCTAATCCAATACTCCGAAATTCTTGCTAAGGTGGTTGAAACCGAAGAGATATAGAGAAGAGGGATACCACCTCTTGTAATTATTAATTAACCCAGAAAATACAATTATGGTAGAACATTTAACAATGGAAACGTTTAAGTCGAAGGTTTTTGACTTTGAGAAGAATACGGAATGGAAATTTGAGGGCGATAAGCCTGCGGTTATCGATTTTTATGCCGATTGGTGTGGACCCTGCAAAATGGTATCGCCAATACTAGAGGAACTATCCGATGAGTATTCCGGCAAAATCAATATTTATAAGGTTGATACCGAAGCCGAGCAGGAGCTGGCAGGATTGTTTGGAATCCGAAGCATTCCTTCAATTCTGTTTATTCCAATAGACGAGAAGCCCCAAATGGCTGCAGGTGCCTTACCCAAGGATACTTTTAAGCAAGCATTTAAGGATGTGCTTAAAGTTAGCTAGCTAATACCTACATTAAGGCAAACAGGTTGCCCAAAAGGAATTGGTAGCATTTATGCTACTTAAATACTTCATTTATTCTAAATGCTTGAAGTATTTCCTTTTGGGCAGCCTGTTTTATTGTAAACCTTGTTTGCTGATGATAGCAATTACAGCTTCTCTTTTTCTTGACGATACAGGCACTTCTTGCCCAGTGGTTAGTATGAGCATCCCACCATCGCTTTTCTGAAAGCGATCAATGTATTTTAGGTTAACCATGTGACTTTGATGACAGCGAATAAAACCGTATTCTAATAGAATTTCCTCATAATGCTTAATGTTATGCGAAACGGTAATTCGTTTTCCGCAATGCAAATACAAATGGCAATAAGCGCCATCAGATTCAATTCGGGTTAAGCTCTCCGTTTTAATAAGATGAATATCATCGGCTGTTTTAACAACTATTTTTTTTTCATATTTCGAGTCGCTCGATAAATTGTGGAGAAGGGTAAGCAGCTCTATCTGCTTTGTTTGGCCAACCACATTCTGTAAGGCTTTTTCAATAGCTTCCCTAAATTCAAGTGGGTTTACGGGTTTAAGTAGGTAATCCACTGCGCTAAGCCTAAAAGCTTGTACCGCAAACTGATCGAAAGCAGTAATAAATATTGTCTTAAAGTTGGGATGAGGGAATGCTTTTAAAACATCGAAGCCGGAACCATCGTCAAGTTCAATATCAAGCAAAACAATATCGGGTTGAAGGTTAGCAATACATTCAATTGCACTACTAACGTTCTGCGCATCTCCAACTACGCGAATATTCGGAAAGAAATCCTCTAACAACTGTTTATGTGTATCAACAGAGGCTTGCTCGTCGTCAACTATTAGAATCTTTATCATTTGCATTAAAGCATTTTTTCGTTACCATCATCAGCAAATAGAAGCGGTAGCTTTAGCGAAACAATTGTTCCTTGCGTATTTATGCCAATTTTGGGTTTGCTATACTCCAGGCTTGCCTTACATTTAAATTGCTTGCATAAAACATTTAGCCTATCGCGTGTTATTTGAGTGGCAACAGATTTATGCATGCCCTCCTTTTTTATCTTCTGATTATCCATTCCCACACCATTATCGACAATTCTGCAAAATAGGTAGCCTTCCGATTGGGTGAACGAAATATCAATTTCTCCATCAATCCTATTTTTCTCAAAGCCATGGATAATTGAGTTTTCAACAAATGGTTGTACTATTAGTGGCGGAACAAGTATATCATCAGGATCATCCTCAATATTGAGCGTTATTTTATGTGTAAAAAGCTTTGGAAATCGGACTTTTTGCAGGTCAATGAAAAGGTTAATTGCCTCAATTTCCTTTTCCAAAGGAACCAGATTACACCTTGAACTGTCGAGAATGAACCGAATAAATTTGGCAAAATTTGCAACAAGTCCAGCTGCAACCATCTTATCAGCCCTAATTACCATGTTCTGAATAGCCGATAGGGAGTTAAAGAGAAAGTGTGGGTTCATTTGCGACCTTAGCAAACGATGTTCGAGAATTAGCCTTTGTTGCTTAGCTTTTAGCTTAGCGTTGTAAACCCATAAACCAGCAGCTAGTAATGTTGATAGCAGAAGCAACGATATTGAAAGAAGCAGAAAACTCTTTGTCCTATTCTTCTTCTCCAGCACCGACGAAAGATTTGCCAGATAGCTAATCTCTTCGGTTTTCCTTTCGTCCTGATAAACAGCCTCGAGTCGCGAAATTTCGTTTCGCTTTTCAATTCCCATTATGCTATCGTTAATTGCTGAATAGAGGAGGTGGTTTTCGTAAGCTTTGTCGTATTTTTTTATACCAGCGTATGCTTTCGATAGGTGCTTGTATGCGTAACGCTGATTAACCAGCGCATTTGTTTGTTTTGCCTGTTCAAGTTGAAAATTTGCATACCTGATGGCTTCATCCCAGTTCTCTTGGCTTACAGCCAAATCGGCTAGGTTGCCATAAACCAAGGATAGGCCTTGCTTATTATCAACTTTTGTAAGGTTTTGAATTGCCTTGTCAAAATAGTTTTTTGCTGTGTGGTAGTTCCCAATGCGTTTTTCAAGTACTCCCAAGTTCGATTGTATCAAACCAATATTTCCTGTGTAACCATTTTCAATGCAGAAGTTTAGGGCAGTTTCGTAGTATGGTTTAGCCTCAATAAATCTTCCTTCCCCATTGAGTATGTTGGCAAGTGTTAGGCTACTAATGGCTATTCCCCGTTCATTTTTTTGCTCTTTGTGAAGAGCTAGTGCCTTCTCAATATATTCAAGCGCTTTGTTTGGTTCTCCAATTTCTTGATAAATATTACCGGTGTTTGTGTAGAATATTGCAATGCTCGTGCTATCGTTATTATTCAATGCAACGCCTACAGCATTTTGGTAAGTTTTTAGCGCATCATTAAAAAGTCCCAACTTTTTTTGTATTACGCCTTTTGAGTTGGTTATAGCAACGTAATCTTGAAGGTATTGAATTGAATTGAATTCTTTATAGTTCTCTACAAAATCCAGAGCTTCTTCAATTTCAATTAAAGCTTCGTTGAGTTTACCCGTATTAGTGTAAACAACAGCAGTTCCTCGTTTGGCTAGCGATATAGTTCGGTATTGCCATGTTGTGGTGCTATCAACATTATCATGCTTTTCTATTAGCTCATTTGTAAATGCTATTGCCTTTTTGTAATGCATTATAGCCGAGTCGGGTAAAATATCGGATAGGCTATCGGCCTTTGTAATAAGTTTTACAAGTGTTAATGAATCGGTTTGCTTATTATTACTATCAGTAAAAACCTCGTTGTTGCACGAAACAAAAAGCATGGCTAATAAAATTACCATAACTATAGCAGCGCTGGTGTGCTTAATAAGCTTTGCCATGTTTTTGTTTTTAAATATAAATTTACGGTGTTTGTAGTTATACAAGCGAATTTTTACCAATTATTTTTCACGCATTCAGACTATTGGAAAGAAATTGTGTATCCTAAATATTGCAATATGGTATATTCGGCATTAGGATGTTGCTTAGTAATTACTCGTTACTAATTGCGCTTATCAAAAAATTCTCTACGCTTTTAAAACTTTCCATTGCACATATATATATTGCTCATTCTGCAGGTTTTGTCAGTGTAATTTTGGTTGTAAAGGGTAGGTTTTGCTATTGCAGCCGATAGTTTCCTACCAATGTAAACACGATTATTAATTAAAATGACACTGACATGAAAAAAATTAAATTGCTGTACCTATTGTTTATAGGTATGTGGTTTTTTCTAACAGGATGTGAAGAGGAACCCTATGCTATGTTCACTGTTTCATCGCCTATTGTGGGCGTAAACGAAACGGTAACATTTACAAATTCATCGGAGGATGCTGACCATTACGAATGGTTTTTTGGCGATGGTGCAACATCAACCCTTGCAAACCCAACGCATAGCTACTCGCAGGAGGGAGCCTATATTGTTACGCTTGTGGCCTACTCAAAATCGGGTAACAAAATGGACGATGCCTACCAATTCTACCTTTTTGTTCTAACCCCACGCAATGTAACTTTCACAAACCCAACTTACACACCAATTGAAATAACGCTTGACGGATATGGTTCAAAAACAATTCCTGTTGGCGGAAATACTACCTTTCAGGTTTTTGAATCGGCAATTAGCTTTAGCGCATCAACATCTGAGAAGTTCTCAAATGGGAATCCCCTAGCCTTAACCATTTCGTGGAGTGGAACCCTTGAACTTGCCAGCACATCGCAAACATTTAACCTTAACGTGGGAACAGAATTTTTCTATTTGTATACCACAAATGCATGTGGTTCCAACATAGGGCCGGTTTACTCAAACTACGGTACCTCATATCAGGTATACATAAATTGTACTTTACCCTGCGATGGAGTTAAGTACAACTTAGGTTACCACCATGCACGGGTTGGAAACGAACTGAGATGGTACATCAATAGCACCGAGTATTACTACGCCAATCAGGGCAATCATTTTAGCTATCCGAATGTGAGTAACCAGTCGGTTTGGATAACAGTTGGCGGGAAAGTTTCTGAAACAAGAGTTGATGAGCATTCCACTGGCATTGACGTAAATAGCCTACAAATGCCAATATCGATAGAATATGGAGTAGAAGAATATGATAACGAGGAAGGAAGTATCGATATTTTTCCTGTAAAGGCTGAGTAACAAACCAAAAAATATGATAGCGATGAAAACACCATATAAAATCTTTACCATTATAGTTGTTCTTGTTATATCTACAACTGTATCGTTTGCTCAGTTTGAGAATAAGGTTACCCTTAATTTTTCGCTGGGAGCAATTCAACCCATTGGGCAAAAGGAATATATTTACCAAGCGCCCAACGGCTATTATACCAATACATGGCTAATGCCTTACCTGTTTTCGAACTTTAAGCAGGGTGCTTCTTTTACTGGTGCATTAATGTTTAACCTCAATAGAGTATTCTCAGTGGGCGTTGGGGTAGGTGTTGAGCGAATTGGAAATTGGGAATATATTGATGAGTATACTGCAAATGGAGAGCGAATAGAGAACAATTTCCTTTCGTGGACAATAACCCAAGAGGATTACATTTTAGATGAGGGAGTAAACGAGCTAAACATGAACAACTTTAGCATCGGAGTATTTCCTCGGGTAAACCTAGCTTACGGAAAACGTTTTAATCCATACCTTTTTGTTGAGGTTACCTTTAACTACACCGATATAAACTATGTTGACAAGAGGAGGGATTCGTGGATTGAACTTGGAGGTTCCGAACAGGAGTACGACGATTGGTATAATAGCCTAACAAGTCCCTCGGCCTACAACAATACTCCTCAACGAAGTTTTGGCGTAGGGCTTTATCCTGGGTTAGGCTTCGATATAAACCTAAGTAGCAACATGGGCATTTTTATGCACGGAGGGTACTCGTTTATCAGTATTAATAAGAGCGATTTGGAGGATGCAAACCTTGAGCCCGAAAATTTTCATACTGCAAAGGTTGAGGTTGGCTTAAAGTTTAGCTTCCTAAGGTCAAAAGATATTTAGCTGAACACTTAAAAATGCATACCGCTATGGCAAAGAGGATAGTAGCATATTTCGCCCTGTTTATAATTGCTCTATCGGCAAATGGGCAGGTAAGCAAAATGAAAACATTCGGCAATAAACAGCACAATGTTATCACTTCCGCCATAAGCTACGATGGCTCATTGTTAGCCACAGCAGGTGATGATAATATGCTTATTGTTTGGGATTACCACAACGGCAATGTATACCGCAAGCTAGCCGGTTTAACCGAGTGGACCAAAACGCTAGCATTTAGTCGCGATGGCAAGATGTTAGCCTCGGGAGGGCGCGATAGCAAGGTGTACATTTGGGAGATTGATAAATCGGCCATAAAACATACGCTAAATGCGCATAGTGGCGATGTTTGTGCCGTTTGCTTTAGCCCCGATAATGCTTTGGTTGCCTCGGGTGGCGATGATAATACCATCCGAATATGGGATGCAAAAACTGGCCGATTGTTACAAACCCTAAATCAGCATTCTAAAAGCGTTACATCAATCGATTTTTGCCCAACAGGGCAAGCAATGGCTTCGGCTTCGGCCGATGGAACAGTGGTTATTTGGGATGTGGCAAAATGGATGGCAAATACAACCATTGATGCGCATAAAGGTTGGGTTCGTTGTGTTGCTTTTAGTCCAAACGGAACGCAGCTTGCAACATGCGGCGATGATAAGTATGTTCGAACATTCTCCCCCGCCGGAGCACATAAACTCGAAATGAAAGGGCACAAGAACTGGGTTCAGAGCCTTTCGTTTAGCCCCGACAGTCGCTTTATTGTTTCGGGATCGCACGATAAAACGTTTATAGTTTGGAATGCTGAAAATGGCGCTGAGGTATACAAATCGCCATCGTTGGGCGAAATTGTGTACTCCGTTGGGTTCAACCCAAAAGGCGAAAGTATTTTGGCAACTAACCTACGAAGTAGCGATTTATCCCTTTGGGATACGAAAAGCCTAAACATTAGCTCATCGGTAGCACCATCTGTTACGTTAGCTTTGAGTGAAGAAACCCAAAATATTGCAAGTTCTTCAATTACTGCAGATGATCAACCTCCAATGCTCTCATTAAAACCAGCGGTTTTTTCCGATGCCAACAACAATAGCATTATCGATGCAGGCGAACAGGCATTTATTGATATTACCATACAAAACAGCGGCAATGGATTGGCCAAAGGGGTAAAAGTTTTTATTGCTGAGAACAATAGCTTAAGTGGAATAGATTTTAATCCGTATTACGAAATTGGAGATATTTCGGCTGGATCATCAAAATCGGTAAAAGTACCCATTTTGGCTTCGGAGGCATTACAAACAGCAAGCGCTAATTTTAGCATAACGGTTACCGAGAGCAGGGGCTACAGCTGCTCTCCTGCTCAGCTTGCTTTTGCAACAAAAAAGTTGGAAGTACCCATGGTTGTTCTTCACGAGCATGCTTTTACGCCAATAAACTCTGATAAAATTGCTAAAGGCTCTAAGTTCAAGCTTAGCCTAATTGTGCAGAATAAGGGCCAAGCCACTGCATATGGAATTAAAGTGCGATTTGAGCTACCCGAAAATGCTTTTATTGTTAGCGAACCCGAGTTTTTTATTGCTCAGCTAACTACTCAGGAGTACAAAGCAATTGATGTGGAGGTGATGACAAATACTCGCTACATTCGCCCCGATGTGCCCATCGAGGTTTTTATAACCGAGTCAATAGGGAAGTATGGCGACCGAAAAATTGCCAGCGCAAGGCTCAACGAGGGAGCGCAAGGAAATTTAAACTCGCTGTTCATAGCGCAATCGCCTCGTAATGCCGAACCTGTAACCCCAGTGTTGCAAACGCAAATCCAGTCCGATATTGATGTTGATATTCCGCAAGTGGCAAAACCCAACTCAAATAGGTACGCACTTATTATTGGAAACGAGGACTACTCATCGCATCAGCGTGGGTTAAACACCGAATCGGATGTTGAGTTTGCTGTGCACGATGCCGAAACATTTAAGAAATATGCCATAAGCTTACTTGGCGTGCCTAACGAAAATGTCATTCTAAAAACAAATGCAACGGCTATGGAAATGCATAGGGCATTAAGTCAAATAAATACCATAGCCAAAATTAGCGAAGGAAAAGCAGAGATTTTTGTGATGTACGCCGGACATGGTTTCCCCGATGAGAAAACACAGGAGCCATACCTTATCCCTGTTGATGTTAGCGGTGCCGATTTGCAATTTGCCATAAAGCTATCCGAATTTTATGCGAAGTTAACCGAGCATCCTACAAAGAGAGTTACCGTTTTTCTTGACGCTTGCTTTAGTGGTGGTGGGCGAGAACAGGGGCTAATTGCTGCACGCGGCGTTAGGGTGAAGCCTAAAGAAAATGCCCTAAAGGGCAATCTAGTTGTTTTTGCTGCAACCTCGGGCGACCAGTCGGCCCTGCCTTGGAAAGAGAAGGGACACGGAATGTTCACATACCACTTATTGCAAAAGCTTAAGGAAACAAAAGGGGATATATCCTACAACGACTTATCGGAATATTTAAGAACCAATGTAGGCACCCGCTCAGTTATTGTTAATCAGAAAGAGCAAAATCCTCAAACAAACGTAAGTGCCGATGTGGTTGATTCGTGGACAGGTTGGCGCTTTAAATAGCATTTATAGGGGAGAGGGTCGGAAACAGATTTTGGCTGCATGTTCAGTGTCATAACAACTTTTGTTCTCAGTTCCTCTTCCCTTAAATTACTTCCATTGGTTTTCCAATAGTGTATGTTCTATCTTACAATGGTTGCCTCCCTGTCGGGTCCAACAGACACAATTGAAATGGGTACTCCAGTTTCCTGCTCAATGAATGAAATGTAATCTTTTAGCTCTTTTGGAAAATCCTTTTCCGATTTTAAATCTGAGATTGGAGTGTTCCACCCTTTAAACTCTTGGTATACGGGCTCAATGTCAATATCAATATCGAAGGGTAGCTTTGTGGTAACCTCACCGTTAACCTTATAGGCTGTTGCAATTTTAATGGTTTCAAATGTATCGAGCACATCTGCTTTTGTCATGATAAGCGAAGTAACGCCATTAATCATAACCGCATATTTTAGGGCAACTAAATCGAGCCAACCACAGCGACGAGGCCTGCCAGTTGTTGAGCCATACTCATTACCCATATCGCGAAGCTTTTGGCCAACTTCATTCTCAAGCTCGGTGGGGAAAGGGCCCGAGCCAACCCTAGTGCAGTATGCTTTAAAAATTCCAAGTACCTGGCCAATTCGGCTAGGTGCAATGCCTAGCCCTGTGCAGGCGCCTGCGCAAATAGTGTTTGATGAGGTTACAAAAGGGTATGATCCAAAGTCAATATCGAGCAGCGATCCCTGAGCGCCTTCGGCAAGTATTTTTTTATTCTGACCAATAAGCTGGTTAATTTCGTATTCGGAGTCGATGAGCGTAAATTCTTTTATTGCTTCAATCCCTTTAAACCAGATTTCCTCGTGCTGTTCAATATCTGCCTTATAGTTGTACTGTTTAAGCACATCGTTATGCTTGCTCTTTAGCTGTTGATACTTTTCTTTAAAGTTAGGATTGATTATATCGCCAACCCTTATGCCGTTTCGCCCAGTTTTATCCATGTAGGTAGGCCCAATACCCTTTAGGGTTGAGCCAATTTTCTCTTTTCCTTTTGCTGCTTCTGAGGCTGCATCGAGCTCGCGATGCGAGGGAACAATTAGGTGTGCCTTTTTGGAGATAAGCAGGTTTTTTGTTGGGTCAACGCCCAGCGCCTTTAACGATTCTATTTCCTGGGCGAAGATAACGGGGTCGAGCACAACACCGTTGCCAATGATGTTTACTGAATTTGGATGAAAAATTCCTGATGGAATTGAGTGTAGTACGTGTTTTATGCCTTGAAACTCGAGAGAGTGACCAGCGTTTGGGCCACCCTGAAAGCGAGCCACAACATTGTAGCTTGGCGTTAACACATCAACAATTTTTCCTTTGCCCTCGTCGCCCCATTGGAGGCCAAGTAGTACATCAACTTTTGTCATCGTATAGGCTTGATATATTCCATAATAAATGCCGTGGCCAAAGCCCGGCATTAGAAATTTATTTCGGATATAAAATTAGCCTTTTTGCAAATTTGAACCTAACACATTGCCGAAAAATGATAAGAATATTATAACTATTTATCAACAGGTTGGGCTAGCCTAGTTTTTCTTTTCTTTTTCTGCTTTCATACATTTTTCGCAGATACCATAAAAGTAGAGAGAATGATGAGTAATTCTAAAGTTCATTGATTTTCCTGCAGTATTTTTTATTTCCTGAATGCGAGGATCGCAGAATTCAATTACCGTTCCGCATGATGTGCAAATAAGATGATCGTGCTGCCTGCATTCGTATGCTTTTTCAAAAACAGCAATATTTTTTCCAAACTGATGCTTAACAACTAACCCGCACTCCAATAAAAGTTCAATGGTGTTGTAAAGGGTTGCTCGGCTAACCCTGTAGTTCTTATTCTTCATGTAAATGTAAAGGGTCTCAATATCAAAGTGACCCTCACGCGAGTATATTTCTTCTACAATAGCAAATCGCTCAGGAGTTTTTCTGTGCCCCTTTTTTTCTAGGTACTCAATAAATATTTTCCTTACTGATTCAACCGTTGCATCGCATCCCATGGTAACGTAGTTTAAATTTAGAACAGATAAAAATAGTAATTGTGTTGCACACAACCAATATTTACCCCAAAAAAGTTAATTACAAAAGGGTATACGATAAACACAGAAGCTTGCAAATGGTTTAGTTGTCGAAATTTTCGATACGTTTAACGGAGTCAACGCCCTTTATCTTCATTACATTACTAATGAGGTTGTTTAGGTTATTGGCATTGTGAACGTATAGGTCGATTGAGCTATCGAAAATTCCGTCGTGGCTCTCTATATGTAACTTGCGGATATTAACGCGTAGCTCATCGGAGATAACTTTAACCAGCTCGCTTAGTATTCCTGCTCTATCCATTCCTCTAACCTCAATACGGGCAAGAAATGAAAGAACTTTATGGGTAGTCCATTTAGCCGAAACAATGCGATCGCCATAGCGCGACATAAGCCTAATGGCCTCGGCACAGGTTACTTTGTGTACTACAACATTTTCTTCAGAGGTAATGTACCCAATTACATCATCGCCGGGAATTGGGTTACAGCACTTTGCAACAATGTACGATGTTGTTTCATCGTCGGCATGCTCTCGGAGTAGGTAGGGTTTCTTGGGGTCAAATCGTTTCCCTTTATTTTCAGCATCTTTTTCGCTTTTTTGCCGCTTTCGAAGTGCCGATTTGGAGATTTGGAGCTCCCAATAGCGTATCCACTTATTCTTGGTATTTTTTCGTAGAATTTTTTTGAGGTTTTCGAGAGATATTAACCCTGAACCTACCTTGCTGTATAGCTCATCTTTTGAGATAACCTCGTATGCTGGAAGTAGTTTTTTAAAGATTCGCGACGAAGGTTGTAAGCCAATTTCGGCGAGTTTAACCTCAACCATTTGCTTTCCCTTTTCGAGCCGGTTTTTGGTTTCCGCTTTAAAAGCAGCTTTTATTGCCGATTGTGCTTTGGCTGTAACAGCCGATTTTAGTAAATCCCATGAGGGTTTTTGTGTGCTTGCGGTAATAATCTCGACCTGATCGCCACTGTTTAGCTTATGGCTGAGCGGTACAAGCTTGTGGTTTACCTTTGCGCCTATGGCCTTATTGCCAATTTCGGTGTGTATTTCGTAAGCTAAATCGAGTGCAGTTGCACCTTTAGGAAGCGTTTTTGTATCGCCTTTTGGCGTAAATACAACAATTTCAGAGGAGAAAAGATTAAGCTTAAACTCGTCCAAAAAATCTAGTGCATCGGTTTGTGGATTTTCCAAAAGTTCCCTAACCTGCTTAATCCATTTCTCGAACTCAGACTCTTGAATGCTAGCATCAATGTCTTTGTACTTCCAATGCGAGGCAAAGCCGCGCTCGGCAATTTCGTTCATGCGTTGCGAGCGGATTTGCACCTCTACCCATTGTCCGTGTGGCCCCATTACGGTACAGTGCAAAGCTTCGTAGCCGTTGGCCTTGGGTGTGCTAACCCAATCGCGTATGCGATCGGGCTTGGGTTTATATATGTCGGTTATTAGCGAGTATATATGCCAACACTGAGTTTTTTCGGGTATGTGAGGGTAGGGGTTAAAGATTATTCGAATGGCTAGCAGATCGTAAATATCCTCAAAGGCCACATTCTTTGTTTGAATCTTTTTCCAGATTGAATAGATTGATTTTGGGCGGCCGCTAATATCAAAGTCAATGTTATTTTCTTCAAGCTTTTGGATAATTGGTAACGAGAATGAGTTAATCAGCTGCATTCTCCTTTTTTCGGTTCCCTCAATTTTTGTTTTAATATCCTCGTAAATTTTAGGATATCGGTACTTTAGGCTTAAATCTTCGAGTTCGGTTTTAATGGTGTAAAGCCCAAGCCTGTGTGCAAGAGGAGCGTAGAGGTAGATTGTTTCTCCAGCAATTTTCATCTGTTTAGCCGCAGGCAGCGAATCAAGCGTCCGCATGTTGTGTAACCTATCGGCAAGCTTAATGAGGATAACGCGTATGTCGTCGGTTAGCGTTAGCAGTATTTTGCGGAAGTTCTCGGCTTGTAATGATGAGTTTGCATCGAAAACCTCAGCAATTTTGGTAAGACCATCAATAATAGAAGCAATCTTCTTGTTAAAAATTCGTTCAATATCGTCTATGGTGTAATCTGTATCTTCAACAACATCGTGCATTAGCGCACAGGCAATAGCTTTTGGGCCTAGCCCAATTTCGGTTGATACAATTTTAGCAACGGCAATGGGATGCAGTATATATGGCTCACCCGATTTGCGCTTAACCCCCTTGTGTGCTTCGTTAGCAAGGTTAAATGCTTTTAGCACAAGTTTTTTGTCGTCGTCGCTTTGGCAACGAGGACAGTTCATTAGCAAATCGTCGAATTTTTCCTGAATAAGTTTCTGAAAATCGTCATTATTCGATCCCATATAAAAGCCAGTTGTGAATTGATTATGTTACTATTGTTTTAGACCGTAGATAACGGTTACCGTTCCGGTTTTTGAGCTAATTTTTTTCGACTCAGAGATAACCTCTAGCCTGTAAATGTATGTTCCTTCGGGTGCCAGCTGCCCATTGGGTAGTCTGCCATTCCATCCTTCGCTATTTCCCTCAAACACAACGCTACCGCCTCTGCTATAAATTATTAGCTTGTACGTTGATTTAAAGCTTATGGTTGGAGCAAAAATATTGCGAGGTTTGCCCTCCGTCATGATGGTGCTCAATGGATCAATGGCATTGGGCATGGCAACATCGGGATTAACCTGCGAACAAACTGTGCGCGAGCGACTAACTCTTGGCGTTTGTCCTCCTCCAATAATTTCATGCGCTTCAACGTAGTAGCAGAAATAGGGTTGATAGCTTTGCCCTTCGAATATCGATAAATCATCGATGTATTCAGTTTCTATTGGGTTATCAACCTGATAGATTAGCTCAGGGGGATTTGCTCCCTCCTGATACGATATACGATAAAGGTAGTATCTAATTGTATTTCCTTGACTTGAGTATAATTCATCCCAGGTAATTTTGGGCTTATTTCCTGATGTGTATGCTCTAATTATGATTGTATTTAACAGGTTTGACACCTTTTTTAGCCTGTTGCAACCATTGTATGCATTTATCTTGTAGTAAAAAGGGCGGGAGCGAGCTGCCCACGAATCGGAAGTATCGGCGTAGAAAATTGTATTTGGATCGGAAAATTCGTAAAGGTTTTTTGCGGTAAATATTGCTGATATTGAATCGGAGCTATCCCAACGAACTACTCTGAAATTTCGGAATTCGGTATTTGGGTCGATGGTGAAATGGATCTCATTTTGATTGTCTTTAGCAATTATCGAATCAACATACATGTACTGGGGTGCAAGGGCAATTTTGGTGTTAATATGTGTTAGATTCGATTTTGTGTAAAGCTCTTCGTCCCGTTTTTTTGCTTCAACGTAAATGTAGTAATCACGATTAGGCAATACTTCGTAGTAAGCTATGCTTTGCGTACCGGGAACAGTTGTTGCAACTGTAAAGTTATCCCAGTTGCTATTTTCTCCAATATAAATATTGTAGTAATCAATTCGGTTTCCCCAGCCGAGGTAGTGGTTCCATGAAATATCAATTTTATTGCCGCATGAGTCGTATTGCGCAGTTACGTTTATTGATCCATGTGGTGGGGTTAGCGGACTTGGTTCATCGGGACCTTGGCTGGCTATAACGTATCGAATACTCTCGGCTAACCCGTTGTTTATAAGGTCGGTATAGGTGAAAAAATTTGCTTCAACTGTATCAATGGGAACCCATCCGCCACCCTCGAAGGGTTCATAAATAATGTAACCAATTGGGTCGGGATTGAGAGGATTGTAGCTAGGCGGAGTCCAGTTAAGAGTGGCATTGCCTGTACCCGGATTAAGCGTAAGGTAGGTAAATGTTGGTTGTAGGGGTTTTGGCTCAGGATCGTCTTGCGCAAAACAACCCATTGCGTAAACAAGTAAAGCTATAGTTAAAATTCTTTTTATATACATGTTAAAACTAATTTGGTATGTTATAGCCTTAATATTTTGTAGTAAATATAGTTAACTTGGGTATATTTTGCTGCAATTGAGCATAAAATTAAAGGGCAAATGCATGGGGCTAAAACGGATTTTCGGGACCAACTACGCATTCAACCATAGTTTCTTGGTTAAACCATTTATTGGCAAGTTCCATAATCCTTTCAGGGTTTATGTGCTTAATTGAGTTCATTAACCTGTCGTGAAACGAGTAATCGAGGTTGTTGTAGTTAAGTAAACCAATAATGCTGTCGGCAGTTGCAAAGGGTCCATTAAAGCTGCGAAGTACTTCGCCGGTTAAATGGCTGCGAATTTTATTAAGCTCAGCTAACGGTACAGGTTCCTTTTTTAGCCTATCAATCTCTTTCCAAATTTCGTGTATGGCATTTTTTGTAAAGTTAGCACCTACTTCGGTTGATATGGCAAGCAGCGTGCTATCGCGGAGCGATACCATGTACGACCCAATACCGTATGTGTAGCCTTTATCCTCGCGGATGTTTTTCATAAGCCTTGAGCCAAAGTAGCCGCCCAGTAAAGTATTTGCAACTGAAAGATCTGTAAAATCAGGATGGGTACGATGACACACCTCGCAGCCTATTCGTATTGCCGATTGCACAGCGTTATCCTTTTTTACGAATTGTTTACCCAAATTCGGGTTGCTATCCTCTATTGCGTTTGACCCTAGCTTACCATTACCCCATTTTGCCGTACCAAGGTATTTAACAGCTTCGTTAATGTGCGTATCGGAAATTTTACCTGACAGAATGATGATGGCTCCCTCGGAACCAAAGTTGCTAGCATGAAAACCTGCTAAATTCTCTCTGCTAATTTTATCGTAGTCTGTAGGCATGGCAAACATTCCGTAAGGATGGTTCTCGCCATAGATATTTTTGAATAGCTCCATTCGGGCAATGGTCGATGTTTTATCGAGTTGTACTGTAAGGTTTTGCTTTCCGCGGCTAGCCCAAACACGAACCTCATCGGTTGGATAGGTTGGTTCTTTAATTATATGCTCTAGCCTATCAAGGGTTTGACTAATATGTTTGGTAAGGGTGTAAGCGGTAACCCGTGCAAAGTCTTTGTCGGCATTTACATTGATGAACGATCCCCAAAAATCGAAATATTCTGAAATTTGCTGCGATGTATACTTTTTGGTTCCCTCGGGCATTAACGAAGTAGAAGCAACGGCCTCAAGTTTCTGGGTTTGATACCTCGATCCGGCATTAAAAAGTATATCAATACGACAAACATCAACGTCGCCCTCATTAATTACCAACAGCTTCGAGCCGTTTTTTAGGTTGATAAAAGCAGGTTGAGGGATATTAATGTGTTCGGCAATTTTAACGGGTGGTTGCTGTGCTCTGTTAAGCATACTATTTGGGTTTATCTAGTTATTTTATTTTTCTGACTTGTAGTATAGGGTTGAGCAGTTATTACGAGTAAAAATTGCTTTGGCAACTTTTTCAATATCGGCAATGGCTACTTGCCTGTAGGTGCTAACAACGCTATTGAGCATATGTGCATCGCCAAGAAGATCATATTGGCAAAGGTTTAGCGCAATTTCGTTGGCGCTGGTTAAGCCAAAGGTAAAACTCGACTCGAACTTGTTCTTAACTTTTTCGAGTTCATATTCTGTTATCGAATTAGTCTTAATTATTTCAAGCTCTTGCTCAATTGCCGCCTCAGCCTTTTCAAAGGAGTAATCATCATTAAGCCTCCCGGTAATTATGAATAACCCTTCATCGTTATCGCCAGTAATAAATGCATCAATATTGCTAAAAATATTTTTTTGCTTAACCAGGTTTTGGAATAGCCTCGACGACTTTCCATTTGAAAGAATATCGGAGAGTAAATCGGTTGCTGCAAAATCGCTATGATTTTTGCTACACATGTGGTAGGCTTTGTAAATTGAGTTGTAGGGAACATTGCGTGTTAGCTCCAGTGATCGGAACTCATTCTGCTTCGGCTCTTTTTCAATTGATTTTAACTCAAGTTCTCGCGAGGGAATAGGGCCAAACCATTTGTTTGCCATTGTTATCACTTCGTTTGCCGAAATATCTCCCGCCACACAAAGTATGGCATTGTTTGGAGCGTAATGGCTATAGAAGAAATTTTTAACTTCGGTTAGGGTTGCGCTGGCAATATGTTCAGGTGTTTTTCCAATAGTAGGCCACTGGTAAGGGTGCACTTTGTATGCAAGCGGACGCAAGTGAAGCCAAACATCACCATAGGGCTGGTTGAGGTAACGCTGGTTAAACTCCTCGATAACTACATTTTTTTGAACATCTAAACTTTTTTGTGAGAATGCAAGGCTCAGCATCCTGTCGCTTTCGAGCCAAAAGGCAGTTTCAATATTCTCTTTTGGAAGAGTTAAGTAGTAGTTTGTGATGTCGTTGCTTGTAAAGGCATTATTCTCGCCGCCAGCCTGCTCAACGGGTTCATCGTAGTTTGGTGCATTTACAGAACCACCAAACATAAGGTGTTCAAAAAGATGCGCAAAGCCTGTTCGGTTTGGGTCTTCGTGTTTTGCACCAACGTTGTATAGTATGTTGAAGGCAACTATTGGCATCGACTTATCGGTATGAACAATAACCTTTAGCCCGTTATCGAGGGTAAATCTTTCGAAGCTTATCATTAACAGTTTATTTTATTAGGTTATGCAAAGATAGAACAATAAGAAGCAAAGGCAATGTGGCGCCAGCTTTATGTTTGTTTTGTGGCGCTTTATAGCACACAAAAATTGAAAGGGTTAGCTAATTTGGCCAAAGCTAGTACGATCAATAGCCATTTGCTCAATTTGCTTTTTTAAAAGCTGGTTTTTGGATTCGGAGAGCATTTCGTCCTTATTGATAATTTCGGTAGCAATATGCCTTGCAAACTGCAGTATTTGCCCATCTTGGCCAAGGTTTGCAATTTTAAAGTCGAAGGGGAGGCCACTTTGCTGAGTGCCCTCAATATCGCCAGGGCCTCGAATTTGCATGTCAACTTCGGCAATTTCAAAGCCATCGTTGGTGGCAACCATGGTTTGCAGTCGCTTTTTCGATTCGTTGGTTAGTTTTACCCCCGACATTAGCATGCAGTAGCTTTCGTCGGCACCGCGTCCAACTCTGCCTCGCAGTTGGTGAAGCTGAGATAGGCCAAAACGCTCGGCGCTTTCAATTACCATTACCGTTGCATTTGGCACGTTAACGCCCACCTCAATAACCGTTGTGGCAACCATAATGTGCGCTTTGCCGCTGGAAAAAAGCTGCATCGACTCGTCTTTCTCCTGCGGTTTCATTTGGCCGTGTACCACAACTGTTACGTATTGGGGTGGGGGAAAGGCGCGAACAATACTCTCGTATCCATCTTGAAGGTCCTTGTAGTCCATTTTTTCCGACTCTTTAATTAGTGGATATACAACGTAAATTTGTCGACCTTGCTTAATTTGTTCGCGTATTAAACCGAATACTAAGTTGCGCTTATTGTCTGTATAGTGAATAGTTTTAACAGGTTTGCGACCTGGTGGCATTTCGTCGATAACGCTTACCTCTAAATCGCCATAAACGGTCATGGCTAGGGTGCGAGGAATTGGTGTTGCTGTCATAACCAATACATGCGGTGGCGACGGGTTTTTATCCCAAAGTCGAGCCCGTTGGGCAACCCCAAATCGCTGTTGCTCGTCGATTACTACAAGCCCAAGGTTTTGGAACTGAACCACATCTTCAATAAGGGCATGTGTGCCAATAAGAATTGAGAGCTTTCCCGTTGATAACGCCGAGTGCAGCTCTGCTCGTTGGCTCCGTTTAGTGCTTCCGGTTAGCAAACCTACTTCAACGTCCATTCCGTTTAGCAAATCGGAAATAGTTTCGAAGTGTTGGTTTGCCAAAATTTCGGTTGGTGCCATTATGCATGCTTGGTAACCATTGTCAACTGCAATTAGCATCGACATGAGCGCAACCAAGGTTTTTCCGCTACCCACATCACCCTGAAGCAGCCTATTCATCTGCCTACCTGACCCCATGTCCTTTCTTATCTCTTTAATAACCCTTTTTTGCGCCATGGTAAGGCTAAAAGGTAACTTATTGTGGTAAAAATGATTAAAACTATTGCCGATTATCGAAAACTCATGACCTTTAACTTTTTGGTAACGACTGCTTTTTTGGTAAAGTAGGTTAAGCTGAACAAAGAATAGCTCCTCGAATTTTAACCGCGCTTGAGCCTTTTTTAGCATTGTTGCCGAAGTGGGAAAATGAATGTTTGTTAACGCTTCAACCAGTGATATTAGCTTTACTCGTTCAATTATGTAATACGGCAGTGTTTCGTGAACTATTGTCGACACAAGGCCCTTAATGCTCTGTTGGAGTTTGAGGATTGTTCGTGATGTGATGTAGCTGCTTTTAAGCTTTTCGGTTGTACTGTAGGCTGCTTGTAATGCTGCATTAAGGTTTTGTTGGTTTGGGTTGTACTCCTCAACTTCGGGGTGAGCAATATTGTAGCGATCGTTGAATAGCGTAGGTTTACCAAAAACCAAATACTTTACGTTGGGTTTGAGGCTTTTTGCAATCCATTTTACCCCTTTAAACCATACTAAGTCAATGGTTCCGGTATCATCGCTAAAAATAGCGGTAAGCCTTTTTTTACGACCAACGCCAATTTCTTGGAAGCGAACAATTTGCCCTATAATTTGGATGTAAGGAAGGTCGTTTGATATTTCGTTTATGCGATAAAACTTTGAACGGTCAACATATTTGTATGGGAAGAAGTAGAGCAAATCGCCGATAGTATTAATGCTGAGCTCTTTTTTTAGCAGTTCGGCACGTTTAGGTCCTACGCCCGAAAGATACATTATGTCTGTTTGTAGATTTATTCCCATGAAGCAAAAATAGGAAATGATTTGGAGAAAGCATCTGCATGGTATATCTTCAATTATGTATAACCAAAAAATTTAAACCTTATTGTGGTTGCTTTGTTAGCCAATTAGTTTCGTTTAGCTTTGGTACATAATTAGTTTTGCAAACATTATTTGCAATTTCATCAAATACTTTAATTTTTGCACAATAAATTACAGGCTCAAACGCTATTTTTGTAGCCTAAAAAATCAAACCATTGTGATTGACGTACCCCATTCAGTTAAGTTAGCGCAAGATTTTATGGTGTATAAGCTGTCCTCAAAATCAACAGCAGGGCACGGTATTCACTCTCCACTTGTTTATAGTTTTGCCCGCGAGGTTTTGCATAACCGGGAGCGCAATAAGTACATCGATGAAATTGAGTGGTACAGAGATTGGCAGCTACAGTCGCCCTTAATTATTAAAAAGAGCAGGCATGGTGCGGGCAGTAAACTTTCTGGTGATGAAATGCCAATTGGTAGATTAATTCGAAGTTCATCCGTATCTCCAAAATTGGGTGGGTTTCTGTATCGGCTAGCCAAGTGGCTCAAAGCAAAAAATATTCTAGAACTTGGAACCTCAGTGGGTATTAGCACTATGTACCTTTCGGGTGCTCAGCCAAATGCAAGAATAGTTAGCCTCGAAGGCGATAGCCAGCGTGCTTTGCTTGCAAAGCATTCGTTCGATTACATGGGATGTAGCAATATTGAGGTAATTGAAGGCGATTTTGATATAACGCTTCCCTCGGGTTTGGATCGTCTTCCGAAGCTCGACATGGTTTTTTTTGATGGAAATCATAGCGCCGAACCTACGCTCCGATATTTTAAGCAGTGCTTAAGCCGTATTCATAATCAAACCGCTTTTGTGTTCGATGATATTCGCTGGAGCAACGAAATGTTTCGGGCTTGGCAGGTTATTGCTCAGCACAGTAAGGTTTCGGTTAGCATCGATTTGTTTAATATTGGAGTTGTACTATTCCGAAAAGATATTCCCAAACAACACTTTGTGATAAACTTTTAGTAGGTTTGCTTAGTCAAAAGCAAAAACATAACACTTTTTTACAATGAGCGAAAGAACTCTAATTGATATTACCAATATTAAAAAATACTATAAAGTTGGTACAGTAGTAGTTAAAGCCCTTGAGGGAGTTACTGTAAACATTAAGCAGAACGAGTACGTTGCCATAATGGGCCCATCGGGTTCGGGAAAATCAACCTTAATGAATATTTTGGGATGCCTAGATACACCTACCGATGGAACATACATACTTAACGGAACCGATGTAAGTAAGCTTGAGGATGACAGTTTAGCTGAAATTAGAAATAAAGAAATTGGTTTTGTTTTTCAAACCTTTAACCTTTTACCTCGCTATTCGGCTCTAGAGAATGTAACTCTCCCTCTTATTTACGCTGGTATTGGCAAGCACGATAGGGTTGCAATGGCCGAAAAGGCTCTCGAAAAGGTTACCCTAACGGATCGAATGCTTCACAAACCAAACGAGCTTTCAGGAGGCCAAAGGCAAAGGGTTGCGGTTGCACGTGCTTTGGTAAACGATCCTTCAATTATTTTGGCCGATGAGCCAACTGGCAACCTCGACTCCAAAACTTCAATCGATATAATGAACCTTTTTGAGGAGATATACCGCCAAGGAAACACCATTATTGTGGTAACCCACGAAGAAGAAATTGCCCGGCATGCACGCCGAATTATTAGGCTTAGAGACGGATTAATTGAGTCCGACGAGGTAAATCCAAACACCATCATGAACCAGGAGGTTGTAATTAGCGAGGATTAATTAATCGTCTAATTCGATTTCGTAATTGTAAAGCAGTAGTGTAATCCAAATGGGTTACATTATTTCTTTTTAAGTTATAAGTGATATTAGTTCTGGTTTGGTTTACTGAAAGCTACAGCTAGGGTTAAGCAATCAGCAAATTTTTCTTTACAGTTAGTAAAAACATATCTTTAGCTATGTTTTCTTTGCTTAGTTTTTTGTTTTAAACATTGAACATTTTTGGTGAAATTGACTTACTTAGTAAACTTGAATTATTAAAACATGAAAATATATACTAAAACCGGCGATAAGGGCAGTACCTCACTCATAGGTGGTGCCCGTGTTCCAAAATATCATCCACGAATTGAGGCTTATGGAACTGTTGATGAGCTAATGGCCTTTGTTAGCCTTTTAAAAGATCAGGATATTGGCGATTATTGGAAAGATTTTTTAGCTGTTGTGCTTGATAGGTTAATGACTAGCGCATCTATACTCGCAGCCGATTGTACCGATTGTAAAGTGAAAATTCCTCAAATTCCCGATACCGATATACAGCAGCTTGAGCAGCAGATTGACTACATTGATTCGCAAGTTGAACCTCTTACCTCTTTCGTGCTCCCTGGTGGCCATCAGGCCATTTCGCTTTGCCATGTGGCACGTACAATTTGTCGACGAGCTGAGCGGCTTTCCATTCAAGTTGCTGAGCAAAGCCAAATCCCCGAAAATTTAATAAAATACCTTAATCGCTTAAGCGATTTTTTCTTTATGCTTTCACGAATGTTAGCAAAAGATTTAAATGTTAAACAAATTCCTTGGCAACCTAGGGTATAATTTAGTTTTTTTTATATATTTGCATTAACAGGATATTATCTAACTATTTGTTAATCAGATAATTAATATATATTTAGCCTATGTATTGGACACTTGAACTAGCATCGAAGCTTGAGGATGCACCCTGGCCAGCAACAAAAGAGGAGCTAATTGACTATGCAATTCGCTCGGGTGCCCCCCTTGAGGTTATCGAAAATCTTCAGGAATTAGAGGATGAGGGCGAAGTTTATGAGAGCATTGAGGATATTTGGCCCGATTATCCAACAAAGGAAGATTTCTTTTTTAATGAGGATGAGTATTAGCAACCTTAATTAAAAAAAAATATTGGCCCTGCTAGAGTTTCTCAGCGGGGCTCTTTTTTTGGTTGCGGTATTTGTTCGCTTTCTCTTCTATAGGTTTGTAAAAATTGAGGTCAAGCCCCTTGGGTATAATCTCATTTTCGCTTTTTGGGCGTTTATCGTCGTGCCAAGCAAAGCCCTTAAGCGTAACCTCTTTAATATCTATGTCTTTTATGGGAAATAGGGTTGCCTTTGGGGTCTCGCGAAACATTATGCTCGATACTGTATTGTCTTTAATATTAATAGTTAGATTACTGCTTTCGGCCTTATTTACGGCGCTTAATTTTCCCTTTTCTCGAACAAAGTACACGGTTTGTCCGTTGCCCTTAACATCGAGCTTATTTAGCTTTCCTCTGGTAAAAATACCTACCATTTCTTTTCCTCTAATCTGGTTAAAGTGAATGGAGTCTTCTTGGGAGCATATAAATGCTGAGCCATTAAAATACATTCGGCTTATGGTTTCATTCTTAAAGAGAATATCGAGATTATCCGATGAGAGCTGATTTTCTTTGTTCCAAATGATGGGTTCAACGTACATCGATAACAGCGAATCGGTGCTGTGGTATACCATTGAGTCGCATTTTCCCTGTAGATCGTTACGGTAAAACTTAACGTCGCCTATACCTTTCATAAGGTGATACAAGGTTGAGTCGGTTTTAACCGAATCTCTAATGGCAATGCCCATAAGCCTGTCGGCTCTGAGGTATAGCGTATCGCCTTCGTCGGAAATTGATACGGCAAGGGGTGATTTAGTTGCCTCGCCAAATTCAGTGTGCTCAAAGTAGCGGATATAGTTGGCGTAAAGCGTTAGCTTTTGGACTGTATCAATAATACAGCCGTTGTTTTCTACTTCAGCAAATCCGTTAGGCCTGTTATAGAATATTTTTTCTCCAAATACCCTTTGCTCGTTGTTATCGATGTAAGCGTTTTGCCTAAGCTCAGCAATGCTTTCTTTTCGGTTGTACCATCCCTTTTCACAGTAAATATAGTTTTCATCGTTATAAACTCGGGTTGGGCCAAAAAACCAAATTTTTTCCGATCGTGTTCCGTATTGTAGCGAGTCGGTATTCAAAATCATGTCGTTATCGCTGTAGGCAACATCTTCGGCAAAAGCAAAAAGTTTCTGCTTTGAGAAGTAAATCCCTCTTTTGCTTGAAAACCTTGCGCTATCGGTAGTTATTATTCCTCCGTCGAAATAGTTAGCTATTTGCTGGTTCGTATCAAAATCGATGTAGCGAGTAATCAACGTGGCATCCTCATCAACAAGGCGAACAATTTTTCCCCTAATCCGTCCCTTTTTTGTTTCGCTATTGTAATGAAGCGTATCGCCGTATAAAGTAGAAGTTTCCTGAAAAACCACAACCTTTCCAAAAGCATCGAAGCGGTTAAGGGAAGTGTAATCGTATGCGCTATCGCAGTGCATAATTACATCTTCGTGCCTAATTACCACATTACCAATTAGCCGCCTAATATCCAATCCGTCGCGCTTTAAGTTGCGCATCTTATCGGCCTTTTCAATTACAATTTGCTTTCGCTGCTGTGCAAATGATTGATAAGCACCACTTGCAAAACAAAGTGCAAATAGTAATATGCGCAATGTAGTGCTAGAGTTTGGCATTGCTAGGCTTTAAGTTATACTTTATTTAACCCAACCAGAAAACTCAAAGGGACAGTTTTGGAACGAGGGATCGATGCGAATAAATGTTGAACTAATCTTTTTCTGAACCCATTCGGTAAAAACTTCCTGTTTTTTCTGCATTGTAGCCATTTGCTGAATGGTAGCGTAATCTTGTTCGATGTTGGCTTTGTGCTGAGGTATAATTCGTGTAATGGTTACAACCTTGTTTACCACGTTGGCATGCTCGTCGCGCGACTCGAAAGGTGCGCTTATCTCATCTACTTTTAAATTACGGATAACGTAAAAGTCGGCAGGAGCGAGGTGTTCTTTTTCGAAAAGAGATGTGTTTGTTCGGGGGTTAATCATTAGCCCACCGCTGAGCCTGGTTTTGTCGTCTTCGGAAAATTTCTGAGCGGCCTGCATAAAGGTTAGCGAATCGGCATTAATTAGGTTAACTATGCTATCGAGTTTATTGGTACTCTCAGCAAGTTGCGATGGCGTGTAGGTGGGCTTCATTAGGATATGCCTAACGTTTACTTGATCGTTTCTGCGCTCAATCATCTGAATGAGGTGGAATCCGTATTCCGACTCAACAATTTGGCTTACCTGCCCATCCCTTAGGTTGAAAGCCACGTCAGCAAAACTTTTTACCAGTTCATCGCGCGACCGGAAACCTAGTTCACCACCTCTCGAGGCGCTTGCTCTATCCTCGGAATAGGCAACGGCGAGAGTCGAGAAACGTTCGCCTTTTAATATTCTTTCGCGGAGATCAAGTAGCTGCTCCCGAACGGCAAGTTTAGCATCGCCCGAAGCAGGGGGATAAAGAACGATTTGCCTAACTTCGTACTGTTCAGGAATTGTTGGAAGGCTATCGGTTGGTATATCGCGGAAAAGCTTTTTTACTTCGGAAGGAGTTACGGAAACACTGCTTACAATACTTTCCTGCATTTGCTGCGCAATTAAACTCTCCTTAATTGATTTACGTAGGTCGTTCTTAATTTGAAAAATTGATTTGTTAAAATACTTTTCGAGTTCGGCCTCGGAGCCAACCTGATTCACAAAGTAGCGTAATCTGCGCTCAAGTTCGCTTTCAACCATTGAATTTCCAACCTCTATGCTATCGATAGCCGCCTGGTGAATTAGCAACTTGTGAATGAGCAAATCTTCAAAAACGCTGCACTTAACATCGCCAGGCGTTTCAATGCCTTGCATTTTAAGCCTAAGGTGCTCTTGCTCAATATCAGATAAGAGAACTTTTTCCGATCCAACAACCCCAAGTACCTGATCGATGGTGTGCTGGTTAAATGCTGGCTGAATGCTGAGTAGTAGTAATAGTGATAGGAATATTGTTTTCACAGAAATAGTGCGTGCTAAGTTCATTGTTTAAAAAGAATGTTAGTTTACAAATATGCTAAAATGGTTATGGTTTCTTGCATCGGTGTATATTTTCGATTCAAGATCCATTACTAAACGCTGCTTACGCTTATTGATTATAATGCTTTGAATATTTCTAGTTTCAAACTCAATTGGCGATTGCTGTCCTTGATGCATTGTTTCTCGGAGGTTGACTAGGTAAGCATGATTTTCATCCTTCATTTCAATGCTTTTGTTATGGAGCAAATACCTTTCGGGATTGTTTAGGGGTTCGGGTAGCTCCTTAAGGATTCGCGAAAAGGGTACCCATTTATCGTTGAAATAGTCGTACTTAACTGCAACTTGGTACGCTAGGTTATCTAAGGTTTTAATATCATCCTCTTTATTCGATTTGTAGAGGCTTTTAATTTTTTCGTAGTACGGGTCATCCATTCTAATCTTAATAAATAGAGCTTTTACAATGCTCTCGTTTAATATGAAGTTTGAGCTGTTTTCCGAATAGAAAAGTTCAACCTCTTCGTCGCTAACAATTGTGTCGAGACGCTGACGAATAAACTCTTGCTCGTATTTAAATATTAACAATGATGAGCGATAGTCTTCAATTTGCTTTGTAACATTTTTTTGGGTATCGCTTAAATTTTTCTCGGCTCTGTTAACTAGTAGCTGTTTTCTTACCCAGCGATCAGCATAGGCCATAAGAAGTTGTATGCTGTCGTTTTGGCTTATGTTTTCTGGAAAAATATCCTCAATTTCATTAGCGTAAAGATATTTATCGTAAACCCGGGCAATAGGCTCACCATTATCCTTATTTTGCTGAATGCATCCAGTTACAAGGAGGATGAGAACTATTGTGAAAAATGCCACCTTAAAGGGTTGGATATTCATGCTGAAATTATTATTTGCTATTGCTACCTGCAAAGGTTGCTAAAAAAAACAACCTATGAAAGCTAATTAAGGTTAGAAGCCATTTCGTTGAATAGCTTCTGGTTTACTTTAACAGGATGTTTTTCTTTAAGTTTAGCTAACCACTCTTCCTCAATTTGCTCCTGGTAATCGGCTATAACTTGGCCTCTAACCTGCTCAAGTGGTTTAGGCTCGTTAAGTACAGTTTTCACAATTCGAGTAAATGTGAAGGATTCGTCTTGTTTTTGTATTGGCGAAATTGCTTTTTCCCAATTTGAGTGGTTTGCTACTTTTGGTGAATTTGCCGGTACGGCAAAAGGTTCAATGCTGATAAGCGTATCTGCTCCCTTATTGAATTTACTGAGGAACTTCTCGTCGCTATAACGATTCCCTCTTCTTGAGGTAGCTAGCTTGTGCGCTTTTTTCGCAGTTTTTTCATCGGTAATTCTATAGAGTTTAGCATGGATTCGCTTATCCCAAGAGTACTTGTCGATGTGCTCGTTGTAGAAGTTTTCGATACCTTCGGTGTCGTTTGCTGCTTTGGTCCATACCTGTTTATCCATTATTTCGAAAAGCAGAATGCCATCGTGGTACTCCTTCAGGAGATAGAAAAAATCTTCGTTGTTTTCGAGTAGCTGCTTTTCTTCAAAACGAATAGCAATATCCTCAACATAGCTATTGAAAGCACCATTTGCAATTACGCTTAGCGGAATGCCGGTTTGTATTCGGTTTTGCGATTCGAGCTTGCTAGCTAAATCGCCGATGGTATATTCGTTGTTTGCAAAAGTGAATAGTTTTTTTGCCTTATAGTTACTCGGTAATTCCCAGTTTCCTTGGTAAACAGTGGAGTCAACTAGGCCATAAAAAGTATTTAAAGCTGCTGAATCAAGGCTAAACCCATACTTTTCTTTAAGCTTCTCAATAAATACCTCTTTGCCAATCCTGCCGCGTTCGTCGCGTGCAAGTTTCGTTTTTATTTCAGGAAGCATTTCGTTTAGGGTTCCGATGGTCTTTTTATCGAGAAGCTTAATGATGTGCCAGCCAAATTGCGATTGAACTGGCTGAGAGATATCTCCAGGTTTGTTCAGGGCAAAGGCGGCAGCTTCAAACTCGGGTACCATTCTGCCTGAGCCGAACCAAGGAAGTTCTCCTCCATTACGTGCAGTACCAGGATCTTGGCTATGCTTTTGGGCTAGTTTAGCAAAATCTTCGTTTTGAAGTACAACACGGTATATTGAGTCAACTTTAGCTTTCGCTTTAGTAAGCTGCTCGTTGCTAGCACCACGAGGGGTTGAAATCATAATATGCGCTGTTTTTACCTGCCCCTTTGCTGGTCGTTTATCATTTAGCTTAACGATATGATACCCGTAGTTCGAACGAACAGGCATAGAAATGTCACCAATTTCGAGGTTATAGGCTGCTTTCTCGAAAGGGTAAACCATCTGGAAGGCGGTGAAATAGCCAAGGTTACCACTATTACGGTTAACGCTAGGATCGTCGCTGGTTGCTTTGGCAACAGTTTCAAATGGTTCACCATTAATAATCCTGTCTCTAATCTGTAGCGTTTTTTCGTAAAGCATTAGTGTATCTTCGGGTGTTGCATCTCTGGGAACCATAATGAGAATATGGCTGGCGTTAATCTCGTATTTAAGGTGTTCGTATGCTTCGTTAATTAGCTTTTCCTCAGTTTCAGCATCAACCATGTAGGGTTGGATTAGCTGCTTTTTGTAAGTATCAAGCTCGTTTTGGAACTCCTTGGTTTTATGAAGATTGTTAGCTTTTGCTTCGGCCACTTTTAGCTTGTAGATAATGAAAAGGTCGAGGTACTCATCGAGGCTTTTCTTGTCGATATCGCTAACCATTTGGTTGTTCTTAAGGTAGAACCTTTTGAACTCGCTTTTAGTTACAGTTTCGTTTCCAACGTTAATTAGTATTTCGTCTGCTGTTTGAGCAAAACCAAAAACTGAAAATGTTAAGGTTACTAAACTGATTAGGGCAAATCTTTTCATGGTTGTTTTTTTTGAAGAAAATGGTTTAACTATTTTTATTTATCCTCTACTATAGTTTGGCGCTTCTCTGGTAATGGCAACATCGTGCGGATGGCTTTCGGTAACACCAGCGTTTGTTATTCGAACAAACTTAGCTTGTTTCAATTTTTCAATTGTAGGTGCACCGCAGTAGCCCATACCTGCTCTAAGTCCGCCAATCATTTGGTAAAGAACTTCGGCAAGTGTTCCTTTATAGGGTACGCGAGCCACAATACCTTCGGGAACTAATTTTTGTATATCGTCTTCAACATCCTGAAAGTACCTATCCTTTGAGCCTTGCTGCATGGCTTCTAGTGATCCCATACCGCGGTACGATTTAAACTTACGCCCGTTATATATTATGGTTTCACCTGGCGATTCATCAACTCCTGCAAATAGTGATCCGGCCATAACAGAATCGGCCCCAGCGGCTAAAGCCTTAACAATATCGCCCGAATACCTTATCCCTCCATCAGCAATTAGAGGGACACCCAGCTTGGCTAACGCTTTAGCCACATCGAATATTGCGTTTAGCTGAGGAACTCCAACACCTGCAATAACACGAGTTGTGCATATTGAACCGGGTCCAATGCCTACTTTTACCGCATCGGCGCCTGCATTGGCAAGTGCAACGGCTGCTTCTGCCGTGGCTATGTTTCCAACTACTACATCAAGATTAGGAAATTCTTTTTTTACCTTTTTTAGCATTTCGATAACGCCTTTAGTATGGCCATGAGCAGTGTCAATAACAATTGCATCAACTTTTGCTGCCACTAGAGCATTAATCCGCTCCATTGTATCGGCTGTAACGCCAACGCCCGCAGCAACCCTAAGCCTTCCTTTTGAGTCTTTGCAAGCGTGGGGGTTATCTTTTGCTTTGGTTATGTCTTTGTAGGTGAGTAGCCCTGCAAGTTTATAGTTCTCATCAACCACAGGGAGCTTTTCAATTTTATGCTCTTGCAAAATGGCTTCGGCCTCGTCGAGGGTAATGGTTTTGGTTGTTGTAATTAGCCCTTCCGATGTCATTACCTCTTTAATGAGTTTTGAGGTTTTTTGCTCAAAGCGCAAATCGCGGTTAGTAACTATACCAATTAGGGTTTTTTCGTTGTCTACAACGGGTATGCCACCAATTTTGTACTCTTTCATTAGTTTGAGCGCATCGCTAACCGTAGCTTCTGGCTTTATGGTTACAGGATCGTAAATCATTCCGCTTTCGGCTCTTTTTACGGTTCTAACCTGATGGGCTTGCGCTTCAATGCTCATATTTTTATGGATAACCCCAATGCCTCCCTCGCGTGCAATGGCTATTGCCACAGCCGATTCGGTAACGGTATCCATGGCAGCAGTTACAACGGGCGAATTGATTCGAATATTCTTCGTGAAATTTGTAGAAATGTTTACATCGCGGGGTAAAACCTCAGAGTATGCAGGAACAAGCAGAACATCGTCGAATGTAAGTCCTTCGTACACAATTTTTTCGTTCGAAAATGACATAGTGGTAAGTTTATTTTTTTCGCCCGCCAAGTTACAAAAAAAAGTCTATGTAAAAACCGTTGTTTTCAATAATAACCTTGCTGTAATTCGTATTTCCTTTTACTTTTGTAATAGACCAAAAACCTACCCGTTGAATAAGTTTGAGAAGATACTTTACCACTACTGGGGTTTTTCCTCGTTTCGAGCAGTTCAGGAAGAAGTTATTCAGTCGGTTTATGATGGTAACGATACGCTTGCACTCATGCCTACGGGTGGGGGTAAGTCAATAACTTTTCAAATTCCAGCGTTAGCCAAGGAGGGGATTTGTCTTGTGGTTACACCGCTTATTGCCCTAATGAAAGATCAGGTTGAAAATCTACAGAAGAAAGGGATAAGGGCAGCGGCTATTCATTCGGGTATGACTAAACATGAGATTGAGGTTACCCTTGATAATTGTGCGTATGGCGATTACAAATTTCTGTACCTCTCGCCCGAAAGGTTAAGCACTGAGCTTTTTCGCATAAGGTTACGCAAAATGAATGTGAACATGGTGGCCATCGATGAGTCGCATTGCATTTCGCAATGGGGGTACGATTTTAGGCCATCATACCTACGGATAGCTGAGCTTCGTGAGTTGCTCCCCGATACACCTTTCCTTGCCGTTACTGCCACTGCTACTCCCGAGGTAGTCGATGATATTCAGAACAAGCTTGGCTTTAGCCAGAAGCGCGTTGTTAAAATGAGCTTCGAAAGGAAGAACTTGGTTTATTTGGTGAGAAACGTTGATGATAAGCATAAGCATCTGCTAAAAATTGTTGATGCAATACCTGGTACAGGTGTGGTTTACGTCCGCAATAGACAGCATACCAAAGATATTGCCCTGCTCCTTCAAAAGCAGGGGATAAGCGCCGATTTTTATCATGCAGGCTTATCAACCGAAGAAAGGAACAGCAAGCAGGATAGCTGGCAGCAAGGGAAAACGCGAGTTATTGTCTCTACAAATGCTTTTGGTATGGGTATCGACAAGCCCGATGTTCGGTTTGTGGTGCATATGGATTTGCCCGATTCGCCCGAGGCTTACTTTCAGGAAGCTGGAAGGGGAGGGCGCGATGGGAAATTGGCGTATGCAATTTTGCTGTACAACAATAGCGACAAAACAAAAGCTGAACAGCGAATATCTACCTCGTTTCCCGAGCCAGATGAGATAAAGCGCTGTTATAACGCGCTTTGCTCATACCTGAACGTGGCTTTAGGTGCTGGGAAGGATGAGGTTTACGATTTTAATATTACCGAATTTGCATCAACCTTTAAGTTTAGCTTTGTTAATGCTCACAGCGCGCTTAAACTACTGGAACTTGAGGGGTATATTCAGCTAACCGACGAGCTTGATAACCCTAGTCGCGTTATGGTGATTGTAAACAAAACGGAGCTATATAAATATCAGATTGCTCACGCCGAACAGGATGCATTTATTAAGCTGTTGCTTAGAACCTATGCAGGGCTGTTTAGCACTTATGTTAAGATTGACGAAGCCTACCTTGCTAAAACTGCTAGAATGCCTATTAGCGCTGTTACCGATAATCTCATAAAGCTTGGGCGCGCAAAGGTGTTAAACTATATTCCACGCAAAAAAACACCTCTTATTATTTTCACCGAAGAACGGTTGGATGACAAAAACCTTAGGATATCGCGAGAGAACTACCATTTGCGAAAACAACGATACGCAAAACGCATGGAAGCAATGGTAACCTATGCTTCGGGTGTTACTAAGTGTAGAAGCGTATCGTTGCTTGAGTATTTTGGCGAGCAAAATGCATCGCGATGTGGTAAATGCGATGTATGTACCTCGAGAAACGAGCTCGATATGAGCAAGTATCAGTTTGATCAGATTCTCGATCAGCTTAAAAAGTTGCTAAGCGAAAGTGAGTATAATCTTGAACAGCTAGTTGACAGTGTTAAAGCACCAGCCGATAGAACAACTAAGGTGATTCGCTGGTTAATGGATAATGGAAAGATAATCTCTACAGAAAAGGGATTGCTTTGCTGGAAATAGCATTTATTAGGCTTTTATCTCAAAATTTTAAAGAGAAATGGCTGTTTTTCGTCATATTTTTTTATAATATTGTATGTAATTATTAACTTAAAACATACGTATCATGAAAAGAAAAGCAATATCACTAGCAATGGCAGTTCTTTTTTTGGGCTCAGTTACTGTACTGAACACTGGTTGTTTTGGAAAATTTGCGCTAACTCAAAAGGTATATCAGTTTAATAAAGGTTTGGGGAACAAGTTTGTTCAAGAGTTGGGTTTCATACTTATGATGATTATCCCTGTTTATGAGGTTGCGGGGCTTGTTGATGTTGTTATCCTCAATTTAATTGAGTTTTGGACTAATAGCAATCCTTTAGCTCTTAACGAAGGCGAAGTTGTTAAGCAATATGCAAATATTGATGGGAAAAATTTGATTATGACAGCAACTAAAGGAAAAGTTACAGTTGTTAGTGAGGAGGAAGGAATAAACATTGAAATTCTGCTTAACGAGGAGAATAACCAATGGGAGACTTACAAAAACAATGAGTTAATACATGCAGTTAGAGTTATTAATGAAAATGGAGATGTTGAAGTAGTTAAAGATGGAAGAGTAATCCCAATGAACATATTAGACGCCAACAAACAGGCACTTGTCGCTCTTGTGGCAGATATGAATTAATGTTGTTATTGTTAAACATTCAAACTCTGCATGTGATATTCATGCAGAGTTTTTTTATCATTGTAAAATGCTAAAAGCTGCAATAGTTGGCGCTGGAATAGGCGGTTTGGCAATAGCCATTCGTTTGGCACGCAAGGGTTACGCTGTAACCGTATTTGAACAGGGAAACAGGGTTGGAGGAAAGCTTAATGAGCTCCGTATTGGCGAGTTTCGATTCGATACTGGCCCCTCGTTATTTACGCTCCCAAGCCTAGTTGACGAACTTTTTGCATTAGCCGAAAGCGATAATCAGCTAGATTTCGGCTATAAAAAGCTTGAGAATGTAACCCGATACTTCTATCCCGATGGTAAAGTGCTAAACTCGTGGGCCGATCCCCAACGATTTGCCAATGAGGCAGAAGATGTGCTTAACGAACCTGCTGATAACATCCTTCGCTATTTAAAGGAGTGTAATGATTTGTACAGGCTAACATCTAACATGTTTATTTTTAATCCTTTCCCTAGTTGGAAGGGGTTCACATCCGATGAGGCCAAGGAGATTGGTAAAAACCTAAAAAAGCTTAAAGCTTTTGAAACCATGCACAGGGTCAATACCCGAAGTTTTACCCAGCAGCAAACGGTTCAGCTGTTTAATCGGTTTGCAACCTACAACGGATCCAATCCATACAAAGCACCCGGAACGCTTACTATTATCCCACATCTAGAGCATAATGTTGGTGCCTATTTCCCCGATAAAGGCATGTATTCCATAGCCGAATCACTGCAATCATTAGCAATTATGCTAGGCGTAAAATTTGAGTTAGGAGCTAATGTAGAGAGAATAGAGTATTGGAAAGGCAGAATTACTGGTGTAAGAGTGAATGGAGTATCGGAGGGTTTTGATGTTGTAGTAAACAATACCGATATTTTTACTGCCTATCCAAAGCTAATGCCCGATCGAAAATTGAGCTGGTTTTACAAAAGGCAAAAGCCCTCATCATCGGCTCTAATTTTTTACTGGGGAGTAAAAGGAGAATATCAACAGCTTGATTTGCATAATATCTTATTTAGTAACGATTATGCGGGGGAGTTTAAAATGCTTGAGGGCAAAGGTATTTCCGATGATCCAACCGTATACATATTCATTAGCTCAAAAGCAGTCGCCTCAGATGCCCCCTTAGGGCATGAGAATTGGTTTGTAATGGTTAATGCACCTGAAGATTGCGGCCAAAACTGGGATGAGCTAGTTAGTGCAACCCGAAAAAGTATTGTTGGTAAAATAAAATCGATGCTGGATATTGACATTGAGCAAAATATTGTAAACGAAGAAGTGCTTACCCCTCCAATTATTGAACAGCGAACAGGATCGTATAAAGGAGCATTATACGGTATTAGTTCAAACAACAGGTTTGCAGCATTTAGCCGTCACCCTAACCAGTCAAGTAAAGTTAAAGGGCTCTATTTTGTTGGTGGAAGCGTTCATCCTGGGGGAGGAATACCGCTTTGCCTAGCTTCGGCAAAAATTGTTGATAATCTTATATCTGCAAAATAGTATGATAAATTTACTCTATAAAAGAAAAGTGCTTATTGCACAGCTGTTCATCATAATTGGTTATGGTATTTCAATACCTGGGTTATGGATGATGCGCGAAAATCCATTGGCTTTTCAGCTAAGCTGGATTTTTACAACTGTAACATTAGCAATACTCCTCTTTTTTCATAAGCCCTTTAATTTGAAGTTTTTTTTAGCTTTACTGGCGGTTGGAGTGGTAGGTTGGGCAGTTGAGGCCATTGGAACTAACACAGGGTTAGTTTTTGGGAACTATAGCTACGGACAATCGTTAGGCCCAAAAATTTGGCGAACCCCATTTGCCATGTTAATAAACTGGATGATATCGGTTTACTTGATAACCATGATTTTACGTGCAAAAATTGTAAATATTTGGCGATTGGGTTTTGCCGGAGCACTTATTATGGTTATTTACGATATTTTGCTTGAGCCAGTAGCCATTAGGCTCGATATGTGGAGTTGGGCAGGAGGGAACCCTCCATTACAAAACTACATTGCCTGGTTTGTGGTGTCGTTTCCTTTGGTGATGCTACTTGGTAAGTATACAAAAGGTAGCGAAAACCCTTTAGTGCCAATTGTGCTAATTTGTCAGCTTCTTTTCTTCGGGTTACTTAATGTTCTTATTGCTTTTGCTGGCATGTAATTATTGGTTATACCTTAATTGTATCGCCAGCTTTTAGCTGCTTATTGCCAAAGGCATGGTAAAATTCGGTTAGTGCAGGAAGTGCTGTACAGTGCGAAGGATAAACATACTCAACCTTGTTTTTGGTAAGATAAGCAATCGTTTCTCTGGTTTGCTTATTGTTTTCCTTGAGGTGAAATCCACCCATAATGCCAGCAATTTTATTGGCTTTAAGCACCCGTTTGGCATGCTCGAGCGTATTTACAATACCTGAGTGGCCACAACCGGTAACAACAAATATCCCATTGTTAACGTTGAAAGCTAGCGCACTATCGTCAACTACAAAGTCGGGCGAACCATCTTCAAAAATAAAAGGGGTGGTTCTCGATTCAAAATCTGTAACCCTTGGTATTTGTCCTAAGAAAAATGCGCCATCGAATAGTTTAAAGGGCTTTTCGGAGGTTGTTAGGTTAAATGTTCGCTCAATTTGTTCGCGAGTTTGGTTTAGCCCAATGTACGATTTATCGATTATTCTGTATCGTTTTTCAAAACACCCCAAATGGCAAACTAGCGAACCTCCTTTTAAATATTTTAGACCGTTTCCATGATCGAAATGGCCATGGCTAAGCACTATGTAATCTGCCTTTTCGACATCTAAACCCATTTTATTGGCATTAGCCATAAACAGGTTTGATTGCGCAGTATCGAAAAGAATGTGCTTGCCGTTGTACTCAATGTAGTAGGATAGGCCAAACTCGGTTGGAGTATCTACTCCTGGTGCATTGTCGATAAGAACTGAAATGTTCATGACTTTAGGATGTTTTGGTTACTTATTGTTATGAAAAATGCTCATTTTTTAATAACAAATTATTGAATTTCATTTTCAAACCCAACGATGAGCTAAATATGTTTCGAGTAATGCTCAGGGTCAATGAGTTCTCTGTACTTTAGTATAACCTTTTTGAAATCTTCCCAAGTAGGTCTTTTAAGCTCTGGATTCCGAAGCATTGCTGCGGGATGGTACACTGGCATTGCTAGACGGTCGTTAAAGTTTAACCACTTACCTCGTTCTATAGTAATTTTATGCTCAGCACCAAAAATATGCTTCAGGGCTGTTGAGCCGAGCAGAATTATGATTTTTGGATCTATGAGCTGAATTTGTCTTTCAAGATAAGGCATACAAGTTTCGGCTTCTAAAAGTGTGGGTACTCTATTATTTGGCGGTCGACATTTAACAATATTGCTTATATAAACATGTTTACTGCGGTTGAATCCACAAGCAGCAAGAATTTTATCGAGTAGTTGCCCCGATTTTCCAACAAAGGGTCGTCCTATTCTATCTTCGTCTCTACCAGGTGCTTCACCAATAAGCATTATGTTTGCATCCGGATTACCTTCGCCAAAAATAACCTTGTTGCGAGTTTTTGAAAGCTCACAATTTGTGCAATGTATTACTTGTTGCTCTAGTGTAATAAGCGTTTGACTCATTTTTGGAGAATTTAAATGATAATCAAAAGTTTAAGAAATCCACGAGTTTAGTTGCTATATTTGTGGCTAAATATATCATTAAGAATTTCATACTTTTTTTGATGGAATCAATTGCATATAATCCAATAGGCCTAATTCATAGTCCATTTACCGAAACAAAGGATACACCCATTCAGCCATCATCGGCAAAAGGGTTTAAAGGGCGAATTGAGATTTTTCCTCAGTTTGCAGATGGTCTTAAGGATATTGAGGGTTTCTCGCATTTGATAATCCTATACCATTTTCATCAATCCGAAGGGTATAAGTTACAAGTTACCCCTTTTTTAGATGAAGAACCCCGTGGGGTTTTTGCCACCCGTGCACCCAAGCGCCCCAATGGCATTGGGCTATCGGTTGTAAAATTGTTGAAAGTAGAGGGGAGTACCCTTTTTGTTGATAATATTGATGCTCTCGATGGCACCCCCCTGCTCGATATTAAACCCTATGTACCCCAATTTAACTGTGTTGACAATGTTAAAATTGGATGGCTTACCCATAAAAAGGATAAGATTGATAGCACAAGGGCCGATGGTCGTTTTAGCTAATCTTTTATTTTTCCAATAAAATTCTCAACAATTCTATCGAAAGCATTAACTGCTACTTTGCTGCTTTGGCTATAAACGCTTAACCCTTTATCGGCAGCCTCACCAACTTCAGCAATTAGCGGAATTTGGCCTACAATCTCAACGCCAAGTTCGTTGGCCAATCGCTCTCCACCGCCTTCACCAAATATAAAGTACTTTTCATCGGGGTGAGGATTTGGTGTAAACCACGACATGTTCTCAATAACTCCCAGAATTGGTACGCCCAAATCCTTATTGTTGAAAAGCGATGCCGCTTTACGGGCATCGTTTAGAGCAACTTCTTGCGGAGTTGTTACAATTAGCGCTCCGCTAAGCGTAAGCTTTTGTACGGTAGTAAGCTGAATATCGCTAGTTCCTGGAGGAAAATCGATAATCATGAAATCAATATCGCCCCATTGGGTATTCTCTAATAGCTGTGTAAGTGCGTTCGAGGCCATTGGTCCTCGCCAAATTAGCCCTTGGTTTGTTTTAATAAAAAAGCCAATAGACATAACCTTAACGCCATACTTTTCAATGGGAAACATCATTTCTTGGTCGCCGTTGTAGGCTACTTCAGGCTTTGCATCTTCAATACCAAACATACGGGGTATTGATGGGCCAAAAATATCGGCATCAACAAGAGCCGTTTTATAGCCATTGCGTGCTAATGCAATGGCTAAATTGGCCGAAACGGTTGATTTACCAACGCCCCCTTTTCCTGAGGCTACAGCAATTATATGCTTTACAGTTGGCAAGCTGATTTTTTCAAAAGTGCTCATTTATCTTTTACGATTTCATTAGTTTAAGCAGCTTGTTTGATATTTGCTCAGCTGCTTTTATAAGCGGATATGCTGCAGGCGATGCGGTTAGGCAGGGGTGTGTACCAATTTGCATGGTAAGTAGCGAGTTAACCGACATACGATTTTGGATTGCCAAACCTATAACGTTAGTTAGCTCACCTGCTTCGGTTCCGCCAATAACCTCTCCGCCAATAATAACACCCGAATGCTTAGCTGCAATAAGCTTTACAATTTGCTTGTGAGCAGTTGGTAAGCTACCAGGATGGCGATTTACTCCTTCAAATACGCCAACTAACGATTCAATACCCTCTTCGTTGGCTCGTTGCTCGGTAAGCCCCGCTGTACCAAAACCGGTTCCATCGAGAGCGGTTGAGTAAATTGCTATGGTTCCGCTAAAGGTTTTAACTACATGAAGGTTAAAAAGGTTCATACCAGCAATACGGGCCTCGGCGCAGGCTGTTGATGCCAGCATAGTTGCTACACGCTGACGGGTAATAAAATCGCGTTTCTGAGCGCAATCGCCAATGGCAAATACATCGGGGGTATGCGTACGCATGTACTCATCAACGGCAATAAATCCACCCTCATCAACTTGAATTCCTGACTTTTGAGCCAATTCAGTATTGGGTTTGTATCCCATTGATAAAACAACAGCATCCATAGGTAATTTTCTGCCATCTTCGAGTTCAATTGCCTCAACCTTGCCATTACCAATTACGCTTTTTATACCTGTTCCGGCAATTACGTTAACGCCACGCTCGGTTAGCATTTCGTGAATTTTCTCAGCAAAATCGGCATCGAATGCAAGATTTAGGATGTGAGGAAGTTTTTCAACAAGAGTAACGTTATAACCATGCTTTTTTAGCTCGTCGGATAGCTCAACGCCAATAAATCCAGCACCAATTACGGCAACATTTTTAGCGCCACCAAGTTTCTCCTTAATGCCATCGAGGTACTGCCTGTCTTTGGGGATAACAAAAACGTTATCCAGATCGGCTCCTTGCAGCCATTTTGGTTTAACAGGAGTTGACCCGGTAGCAACCATTAACTTTTGGTAGCTAATTTGCTCGCCACTTGCAAACGATACCACTTTCTTTTCGGTATCGATGCTGGTTGCTTCGTCTACCAACGACTCAATGCCGTTCTTCTCCATCATAGCATCAACGGGCATAAGGTTCTTTTCGCTAGTACCTAGGGTGCCAAAAATGTATGGAATACCACAGGGTACCATAACATCTTTTTGCTTTTTTACTAGAATAAACTTTTTCTCTGGCCAATGAGCCCTAGCGGTAACCGCGGCAACCATACCTGCTGCGCTACCACCAATAATTAAAACATCTGTGTTCTTCATATTATTCGCTTTTTGTTAGTATTCAATCCCTTTACGGGCTTCTATTCCTACATTGAAGTAGTGTTTTATTTCTTTCATTTCGGTTACTAAGTCGGCAATTTCAATTAGCTCTGTTGGGGCGTAGCGTCCGGTTAGTACTATTTCTGTTTCAGAGGGTTTATTTCTGATTAGTTCAAGTACGTTACTAATTGGGATTAGCTTGTAGTATAGCGCAATGCATATTTCATCGAGTATAACAATATCGTACTTCTCAGCATTAACAATAGCTTGAATTTCGGCAAAACCTTTTAGGGCAGCGTCAATGTCATTTTGGGTTGGGTTTTGCTTAATAAAGCAATCGAGACCGTACTGTTTTATGGTGATATTATTTATTGTCTTAACCGATTCGAGTTCCGAATAGTGCATCCCCTTTACAAACTGCCCAATAAATACGCTTTTACCAGCACCAACGGCTCGTAATGCCAAACCCATTGCAGCTGTGGTTTTTCCTTTGCCGTTTCCAGTGTAAAGATGAGTGTACCCTTTGCTTTTGTTCATGGCAGATAGTTTTAGCTGAAAAGTTGAACACATCGGTTGTAGGGGAGACCAACCACAACATGATTATCCTTGACCCCACCGTAGCTTCTCGATTCGGGACAGCCAAAGGAAACGCTCATATTTGCCGATTTAAACGTGCTAATAAAAACATTCCCGCAAACCGACAGAAACGAGAAGGGTTTAACTATTGGAAACTCATTGGTTTTTAGGATATAATCGCGCGAGAGATCCATAAACTCTTTTGGAGAGATGTAAAGAATATACAAATCGGGTTGAACTTCCTTTTCCAAATTCTCATCAATGCCCATTAGAACATTGTGAATTGGTGTGTTCATTTTTGGAATTTCATTGAGTGCCCGTTTGGCTGTTTGCAATGCAATTCCGCTTTCGGCTGAGATGTGCTGGGCAAGCTCTTTATCGTCTAAAAGCAATCCAAGGCTTCGTCGACCACCAATGCAGATAAGGTTTTGAGGGTCGAAAAGTAGAGGCGTTTTAAACGCATCGTTAACTGCTTCGCAAAACCGGATAGGCTTTATTGGCGAATAGGCAATATCCTTGTTGTAGTTTACCTTTAAGCCAAGGCATTTCGATCCAAATCTTCGCTTTAAAAGTGAGATCATTGTTGAGGCTTGTTTTTGTATGCTGAAATAGATTTGCTAACATCGGACATGGTAAAGCTGTACTTTTTACGTAGTCGCCCAAGCCTTTCGTTCGATAAATGCTGAGGAATGCAAAGCTCATTACAAAGGTGCGAACATGGTACGCTATACTTGTTGGCAACAAAATTCAGGGTATAAGTGCCTAAAACTTCGTATTCAACAATAGCAGTTTGGTTCTTGTGCTTCTTTTCGGCATGATCGTTTTCGGAATGCTCAGTGCTTTCATTCTCAGTTTTAGGTGTAGCCTTTTTTTTATCGGTTGGAGCAAAAGCATCTTTTTGCTGCATTTGCAATGGCATTGCATTTACTGCTCTGTTTCTATAAATATTCTCGTGGTATGCTTGTTCGGGTGTAATAAGAAATGCAAAGAAGAACATAGTAAATCCAAGAATTGATACCGAAACGTTAAACCAAACTCTTACCGTATTATTTGGAATAAGCCTTTTTGTTAAGCAAGTAATCATCTTCCAATGAAATACAATGTGTAAAACCAAAAACAGGATGAAGATTAGGCTTACAATTAGGTGAATAGTACCCCATTCGTGCCTATCGAGACCCCAAAATAACAAGTTTATGTTTTCGCCATAGTTGGCATTTCGGGTTTCGCCCGAAACTAGCACGTATTTAATGAGCAGGCCAATGCCTGCCATGGCCATTAGCAACCCGAATAGAATAAAATCAATGCAAATATTCAGCTTAGGCTTATCTTTAACTATTGATTTTTTTGTACTCATGGTTTTAGCTTTTATTATTTTGCAGTTTTGGCAATGCGTTTTAGCTTGCTAGCAAGCATTCGGCGTTTTATTGGGCTTAGCTTATCAACAAACAGAATTCCATCAAGATGATCAAATTCGTGCTGAAAAATTCTGGCTTCTATCCCCAGTATTTCCCTTTCAATGGGTTCCAGCTGTTCATTCAGATATTTAACAACTAGCTTTTCGGGACGGGCAACATCCTCGTAAATGCCAGGGATGCTTAGGCAACCCTCGGTATACCAAGTTTCACTTTGGCTTTTATACAAAATTTCTGGATTAATAATTAGCCGTTTAAACCGATCGAACTCGCTATTGTCATCGGCAACAGGATTTGAATCCATTACAAATACCCTTTTAAGCAACCCAATTTGAGGTGCAGCAAGTCCAATTCCCCCTTCTTGTGCTAGCGTGTCGAACAGGTTTTCGCTAATATCTCTAATATCTTCGTCGTTTTGCACTAGCGTTGAGTGTTTTCGAAGTACTGTTGAACCATATTTCTTAACTTTTTTAAGCATGTCTTACTGGTGTTTTCGTAGATAAAATTTTTTCGACTGAAATGTTAGCTCCTCAATTTTTTGCTCGTTAATGAGCTGCTTTACAACCTCGAACGTTGCGTTATCCTTTTGAAGCAGCTCATCAAGTGTATCTTCTCTTAATGGGTGAACAGCGCTTATGTTGAGGATATCATCTGCGGCATTTCCCGTAAAACCAGTGTTAGTTCCTTCAAATCCTAATATAAGTTCAGCGTTAAGCCCCTTATTAATGAAAATTTGATACGCGTGGTTTATTGCTTCGGATGATGCAGGTTTTACCGTTTTTACTGAAGGCGGACGGGTTGGAATTGATATGTAAACCCTTGATGGGTTAACCATAAATATGAAATCGGCTGTTCGAACATGGCTCTCGGGCAAATCGTTAAGGTTGCTAACGAGCATGGTTTCGGTAACCAAAAGTCCTTTATATTTTTCAGCAAAGCTGACTATACCCTGAAGTATTCTGTCAAGTTTTAAATCGGTATGCGGTCTGTTCAGCTTTTTCCATACCAATTCTTCGGTGGTATCAACCTTAACCGAAACCCAGTCGGCTTCCATTAAATCATTTGCTACGCTTTCGTCGTTTAGCAGAGATGCATTTGTTATTACAGCGATTGGAATATTGAACGATTTTAGAAGCCTGATGGCATTCCCCAGTTTTGCATCAAGGGTTGGTTCTCCGTTGGCAACAAATGTTAGGTAATCGGGTTTGCTCTTCTCGTCGAGTTTTTCGAGCAGATTTGCAACCTCTTTATGAATAAGCCAAGGGTCGTAAAACGATTCGCGAACAATGCTATACCTTTGCTTGGCACCAACCTGGCAGTATATACACGAGTAGGTACATACCTTTTGTTGAGGGATGTTGTTAATTCCTAAACTCATGCCTAAACGGCGCGATGGAATGGGGCCGAATGTTATCATTGTAAATTGTTTTCTATTTTCTTCCAAATTGAGGCAATCTCTTTGCTTAATGCCGAATCGGGTTTCCATTCAACAATACTTTTGCAGCTAACCATTGCATCAACTACATCGGTGCAAAAAGGGAGCTTGCCGGCAATTGCAATATTTAGCGAGTTGCATTTTGCTTCAATCTTTGCTGTCATTTCAGGGTTTAGGTCGTACTTATTAACCAGCACCCACGCTTTCAGGTTGAACTTTGAAACCACCTCTAGCGTTCGTTCCAAATCGTGTAAACCCGATATGGTTGGCTCGGTAACAATAAGCACGTTGTCAACACCCGTTATCGATGATATTACTGCACAACCAATGCCCGGAGGCCCATCAATAATGATATGGCTTAGGCCATTTTCCTTGGCTATGGTTTTTGCTTTTTCGCGCACCATGTTAACTAACTTTCCCGAATTTTCTTCGCCAGGAGCCAAACGACCGTATACCATTTTGCCGTTTCGAAATGCTCCAGAGTACATGCGGCTTTTGTCGTTGTTAACCATTGTAATTGCTGAGTGGGGGCAAACCCTTGAGCACAGCTGACAACCATCGCATGAGGTTTCCGATATTTCTATTTGGCCATTTACAAAGTGTATGGCATCGAAACGGCAATACTCTTTACATATTCCGCAATTTGTGCAAATTGAATAATCGATTACAGCAGTTTGTCCAGCAATATAAACCTGTTCGTCTTGGTGAGTTGGGTTAAAAATAATGTATAAGTTGGCGGCATCCACATCGCAATCGGCAAGAACAATATTCTGGTTTAGCGTGGCAAATGCCGCACTAATACTGCTTTTTCCGGTTCCTCCTTTTCCGCTAATTATTGCTAATTCCATACTTTTCGTATATATCTTTAAAAATTTCAAGTAGCTTTTCCTGAAGTTCGGGTTTTCCTTTGGCCACAATTTCTCCTCTAGAATAGTTGGCAGCAATCTCCTTATCGAAAGGAATTTCCATAAGTAAAGGAATGCTATTCTGTTTTAGGTAATCCTGAACTGAACTGTCGCCCAACCCTGCTCTGTTTATAATAACGCCGTAGGGTTTGTTCATTGTTTTTAGGGTTTCAACCGATTGGCGTAAGTCGCTTAGGCCAAAGGGTGTTGGCTCGGTTATTAGTATTACGTAATCTGCCCGTGAAACCGTTTGAATAAATGGACAGGAAGTGCCTGGTGGTGAGTCGAGCAGGATAATTTCATTTTGGCTTGCCTGGTTAATGCCTTTTTTTATAACCGAAACTGGTGAGTAAACGCCAACCCGCATTCGGGTTTCAATTAGCGTCGATGTGTTGCTAACGCTGTAGGTATTAACCTTGCCGAGTGAAACATCTTTTTCGGTTATTGCTCCGAATTTGCATGCTTCGGTACAGGCACCGCAGCCATGGCAAAGGTCTTCCATCACTTTAATTATTTTTGATGGAGGAATTATAAATATTGCTTTATAGCTGCAATACTCGTGGCATTTGCCGCAAAATGTGCATTTAACCTCATCGATTATTGGTACTCGCTGCGTAACATCGGTGGTGCTTGTGTTCTTTCCTTGAATAAAAACACTATCGTTAGGTTCCTCGGCATCGCAATCGACTAAGGTAACCCTTTTGTGGTTTTGCTGTAAAGTGTAAAAAAGGCTGGTTGATAAAAGTGTTTTACCAGTACCTCCCTTGCCACTTGCAATGGCAATTTTTATGGATTTGTTATTAGTCATATAGTAATCGGGTTGCCTCATCGGTAAGCGTTTCCTTAATTGCTTCTTTCATAAACGATGAGTTCCACGTGTTTAAATTAGTATGGGTTGTAAAGTATTTTTGTGGTATTGGATGTGTGCCCAATACTACCTCTAAGCCAAACTTTTCGGGGATAAACTCAGTGAAATGTTTTAACCTAGGGCATGGAGGATAGCCAACAAGTAGGCCTGTTGCCAGATGAACATGCGTAACTCCGTTTTTCTTCATCTCTTCGGGAGCGTATTCAATGTTTCCACCCGGACAACCGCCACAAGTGGTGTATGCAGCAATTTCAGCGTCCATTCCCTTGTATCGAGCAAATGCCCCTTCGCGGTTTCGGAAAGAGCGAAAGCATTTACCTCCTGCGCAGGTATGGTATCGATCGCAAATTATTATTCCAATTTTTACCTTTTCCATGGGAGTATTTTTAGTTTTGTTTGGCAAAGCTATGCACTGCAAAGTCGCCTTTTTTAACGCCAAGTACTTCCGCAATAACATCGCACTTAACCATTAGCAAAAAGAAGATACGCGGATCGTATTCATACATTAACCCTTCGAGGTTTCCTTGACCCTTTGCAATAATTACATCGGCATTTGCGTATGCGTCACGAAATTCATTGCTACACCTTTCGAGTATGGTTGAAGGTGCATCGTAGCCGTTGGAAATCACATCTGCAGCATAGTGCATTCCAACCTGAACGGAATCGTTTATTGTAACATCGTTAAGTATTGGGCCACCCTTAACCACATAGGTAATATTTCCGTGCATTATGGTTTCAATGAACAACCTGTCGAAAACTATTTCACCAGCATTATCGCCAAGGTACAGCACCTTTTTAGCATGGCTTAGCCTATGCTTAAGCTCTTGGGTGTGGTCAATGGCAAGGCTGCTTTGCAGAACGTTGGTAATTGTTTTGTGGATATCGAAAGAGTTGTTTGCTCCATAGTCCATAATATTTCCAGCAATGGCTAATCGGAGAGCTTTGTTAAATGGGTTTTCCGATTCGATAACCTTTGGTTTCCATTCGTTGTAAAGTTCGAGAGCAATTCTATTGGATTCTTCTTTCTCCTCCTTAAACGGATCGTCAATATTGATAAGCCGACAAAAGGTTTTGCTTAGGTTGCGCTGAATTTCAGGTGCAAACTTGGAGTAGTTGCCCTTAATTACATGATCGGAAAACGTAAGAAAAAGCCTTTGCTGGCTTTCGCTTACGTTATACTTGCTAAAAAGGCGTTTATAGGTTCTTAAGAAACAGGATACGCACCTCTCGTCAACCATATGGCATTTATTTAATGGCTGCAACCATGGCTATGGTTTTCGTCGTGATTACAATAGTTTGCGCTAAGTTCGAGTTTGTCCTCAATGAAGCTTGTAACAAGCTCTTTTGGGCCAATCATGGGAGCCCCAATAAAAACATTAATGTTTTGCTGATGAAACAGCTGAATAGCTTTTTGTCCCATTCCTCCTGCAATTACATCGGTAGCACCAAACTGAGCAACCCAACGGGGGTAAAGGCCAGGAACGTGCTCGGGTGGTGTGTGCTCTTTAATATCGGTTATGGTACCGTTTTCAACCTTGACGATAGCAAATGTTTGGCAGTGCCCAAAGTGAGCACATAAAGTCCCATTTTCAAGTGGGATTGCAATAGTTTTATTCATAAATGATAAATGATTAGTTAATCAAGTAAGGACATGGAATACCAATGGAATAATATTCGCAATGTCCTTACAAGAAATTTAGTAATTACATATTTCCTCGAAATCGGTTTTGTAAACCCATTCCGCGACCAAATCCTCTTCCGCGACCTCTTCGGCCAAAACCGAAGCCTCTTCCTAAGTCTTCGTTTTGGGACGTATTTTCGGTAGGTTGCGATTTTTGGTTTGCACCATAGTTTGTGCATTTTCCCATTCTGCGGCCAGTCATCGGACCTTGTCCGACTGGTCCTTTTTGATCAAATCCTGGCATAGATTAATAGTTTAATGTTAGTGTAAATTGTTTTGATTAATTAATGCTTACTAAAGCATTTGTGCGGTTTACTTTTCACCGCTTCTCAGTCGTTTACCTAGCCCCTCGCCACAACCAGTTTTACGTTTTTTGCCCATCCCTTTGCCTAGCCTGTTCAGTTTTTCATTATCGGATGTTTGGCTGCATTCGCCTAAACGGCGGCCTGTTTTAGCGCCTGTGCCATCGGGTCCAGTTCCATCTAGTTTAGGCATAGTTTAATTGTTTAATGGTTTAGCATTTCAATGATATCAGCAACTGTTTTGCTTTGCTCTTTTACTACAATCATCTGGATTTTTAGGCTGTCAACTAGCGATTTAATTTTCATTCCAAACTCACCCGATACAATTTTCTCAACATTTCGCGAGGCAACAAGTTGAACCGATGCGGGTCCAGCACCATTTTCGGCCTCTTTATTTGGGTTTGGAATAAATTCGGTGGCTTTGCTCTCAGTGTCGTAAACTACAAAGTAAGAGCATCGACCAAATCGTTCGTCAATTTTTGAGTCTAGCGTGTTTCCTGTTGATGTTATGGCAATTTTCATTATCAAAAAAATTTATGTTTTATTAGTTTCTTCCTTTTCTTCGCATTTTAGCATTGCAATTTGGGCATACCTCAGTGCTACATGGCGTCCCTTGCTGATGGGTAGCTTCGTATCCACAGCTAGGGCAAATACACATATCGAAGCAGGAACCAAATTCCCTAGTATCGCTGGTTGTGCTATCGATATCGAAACTGCTAACCTTAGCACTACCACATAGCGGACAGGATGATATTTCGCTATCTTTAAAAGGGTTATTAAAGTAGCATTTGCAGCTTAAGCACTGATACCAGTCGCTATCAAAGTAAACTTTACCACCCTCAATGGCAATTTGTTTGCCCTCGGCAAAAGCTTTGGCAATTTTTTGCCTTACCGATGCGTAAATTCGGGTGAACGTGGGCCTCGATACGCCCATTATTACCGATGCTTGGTGATGGTTGTATTTATCGTAGTCGCAAAGGCGAAGCGCTTCGTACTCCTCAAAATGCAGCAGTATTGGTTCGTGTCCCGATAATTCATTAACCTCAGGTCCGTATGGCTTGAAACCTTTAATTGGTGGTGGGTTAAGTACTTTTCGTAGTTTCTTGTTGCGTGGCGACATAGAATTTATGACCAAATGTTCACTGCAAATATAATGAACATATGTTCATTATGCAAAAATTATTCAGTATAATTTTGTAGATTCAGAATGATAATGAAGTGGGTTTTTAGATATATTTGCGCACTTTTCTAAATCAAATGAATGCACTTTATACTATTGTACTTTTAGTACTATCGAACACGTTCATGACCTTTGCTTGGTACGGTCATCTTAAGTTTAAGGATATGAGTTGGTCCCAAGGGTTAGGGCTTTTTTCAATTATTCTTATTAGCTGGGGCATAGCCTTTTTTGAATACATTTTTCAAGTGCCCGCAAATAGGTTGGGTTACAAGGGTAATGGAGGGGTTTTTTCGCTGGTTGAGCTAAAGGTGATTCAAGAGGTTATAACCTTAACGGTTTTTATGCTTTTTACTTTAGCCGTATTTAAAACCGAGACATTTCGGCTAAACCACCTTATTGGGTTTATTTTTTTAGTATTGGCTGTTTACTTCATTTTTAAGAAGTAGGCATTATAAATTACATAGGTTAAGCACAAAAAAATAAAGGGAGACTTTTGAATCTCCCTTTTTATATATAGAAAATAGTTGTAATTATTACCTAGTTAGAGTAGTAGATCGTAAAATTGTCGAGGCAGAAATATGCTGGAGTGTTCATGCCCCATTCGCCAGTATCAGAAGATGATAGACTGAAAACGATACTAGACGAACCGTTTAATGAGGTTAAATCAACTGATGTCCATTCGTCAACTATAATACTTTGCCCTTCTCTAAAATCAGCCAGATAGAACTCAACGCTATTTACCTCTTCATCATTATTATCGTAACCGGTTATGGTAAGCAAAAACCAGTCGCCTTCGTCAAAAGCAGTTGAGAATTGGTTGCCATTAAGTAAGGTGTAGTATACAAGCGAACTGTTTGTTACATTAACCGAAATTGGTAGAGCTTCATCAATAAAGTTTAATGTTGCGCTTGTACCGTTTGCGTATGCAACCGAATACACATTTTGTGGGCTTCCTCCTTCGGCAATGTATGCGCTAAACTCATTTTCGTAGCCTTCTGTTTCAATATCGGTTACGTTAGAGAAAGCAAAGCCTTCCCAGTATTCGCCCCATTGGTTTTCCTCAAAATAGTTGTAAAAGGTAACTGTACCAAACGTTTTGCTGCCGCTTTCATCGGAGCCATTCCAGTAAGTTTCTGGCGCAAGGTTAACCTGCTGAAAGGTAATGGTTTCTCTTAAGAACGATTCGGTTTCTTTAATGCATGAGCTAAACGAAACAGCAATGGCTAAAACGACAATTCCCACAAAAGTTTTTAAGCGTAACATAAGTTTAAAGATTTAATTGGTTATACAATACTACCTTCAAACCGTAAAATCTGGGGATTTTTTATTCTTAATTGAAGATTGAAAAATAAATCTTCAGCTTTTATTCCCGAAAGCTTACGAATTGAGGGGTTTGCGGCAGGTCTTCTGGCTAACTCCCCGTTAGGTCGGCCTTCCCATCCGCCGGCTGGCGGACAGTGGCAAGGTTGCCAAACGGTTAAAGGAGATTACAGCAGCGGGTACTGCCCCCGAATTGCACGGGGTTCCCTAAACCACGAACAGGAGCAAAGGTAAAAAAATATCGACAATAGCATACGTTTGCATTATCAATAAATTTGAAATTATTAAGTTTGATCAAATTTTAACAGAATAATCTACATATGGGAGTACTCGAGTTTGGTATTATTGTGTTTACCTCGTTTTTTACGCTGATAAACCCATTGGGCGTTATGCCGCTTTTTATGACTATGACTGCCGATTTTAGTCCGCGCCGACGGAAAAAAATTGCAATTAAGGCGGTTTTTGTGGCGCTTATAATTCTTTTACTGTTTGCGTTTACCGGACAGCTAATATTTAAGTTTTTTTCAATAACTGCCGATAGTCTTAGGGTTGTTGGAGGTGTAATATTTTTTATGGTAGGCTATGATATGCTGCAGGCCCGGCTTGTTAGGGTTAAAATGGATAGCCCCGAAGAGGTTAAAAGTCAGGCATCGGATATAGCCATAACACCATTGGCAATACCCATGATTTGTGGTCCTGGGTCAATTACCAATGCAATTGTTCTTTGGGAGGATGCATCAACTACTCCGCTTAAGCTAGTACTTATTGGTGTTATGGTTTTTGTGCTTATTATCACCCTGCTACTGTTACTCGGGTCGAGTAAGATTATACCGCTCCTTGGCGATACTGGCAATAAAGTAATGATGAGGATTATGGGTCTGATTGTTATGGTTATTGCAGTTGAATTCTTTTTCGCTGGATTAGGTCCACTAATTCAGAGGTTAGGAATTACAGGATAAATAATTTTTCTTTAAGTATTCTCAATTAAAAAATGGATTAGGTTGCATTTTGCCTAATCCATTTTTAATTGGTGGTTGTTCTTTTTATAGAATAAATAGTAGAAATAGCGAAAAAGCAAGCAAAAGAATAAGGATTATTCCTTCGTTGTATGAGTTTAATCGTTTAACAGCATCGGCTTCTTTTGCTGCTTTAATTAATACTACCGGTATTAGAATAAGCAGAGCAAAATTACTAATGTAAATAATAACTCCAGCCCCAGGCCAATGCATAACCTTAAAAAGAAATCCAACCGAAATAGTTATCATGGCAAGCAAAACAAAGACGTTTGATGATTTTTGTGATGCTGTTTTGGCAAATTTTTGCTTGTCGATAAATAGGGATATTGAATAAATTGCAGCAAAGAGCCCCACACCAATAGTCATTGCAATGCTTGCTCCAGGCCAATGCATGATTTTAAAAAGTACCCCAATCATAACAATGAACGAGGATACTAAACCAGAAATCATTGTGATTTTTTTCATGACAGATTAGTTTTAAGTAAACTTACTTTTTTGCCACTAAATGGCAGAGATTTTTTGACATTTAATTGCTGTTCGTATAAATTGAAATGCTAAAGTATGTTTTTGCTTAGAATAAGGAATTATGAATAAATAGTTTAGCAAACTTGTTAATAGTTATTAAAGGTAATGGAATTTTAAGTGGTTAGTCAATATTTGCTCAAAATTATTAATGGTAGCTTGAGCAATTCGCTGCTATATTGAAGTTGGCGAATTACTGAAGGAAGAAATAGTAGCTGTATGAAATAGAGTAATTTTATACCAATAGTTGTTTGTTAACTATTTCTTCAGGGCAATTGGTTTTAGCATCAATAAGCAATGCTTCGGATAGGTTCCATTTTTCTTTCACCTCTTCAACAAAAGCAAAGCGCACAGCCAGCACAATTGGATTTTTGTTTTTGGCAAGTAAAGCTGTTAAAGCATTTGCCCAAATGCTATTGTTGAGATCAAACCTGCCTATTTCATCAATAAAAACAATGGTGTTTTCAGGGGCATTATGTAAAATATTGTTTCCTGTTTTTAGAGCAGCAGGGTTAAAGTAGTATGGGTCGAAATGCAACCATTGTTTACTTTTTTTATCGCAAAGTGGGGTTTTGGTTTTATCGGGGAGCGATACAAGGTTAAATCCCGATCGCTCATTGTTATCATCCCATAACCCCTCGGCTATGAAGCCGCAGTATGGTTTTTTCGAGTTCTCAAGATGAGCAATAATCTCCTTTAAAAAAGTAGTTTTCCCTGCCTGTTTATCGCCTGTAACTATTATTATTCTTTGGTTTTGCACTTTAGTCAAACTCTTGTTTGTGAACTGAGAAAACATTCCCTCGATTAGGGGCAGTGGTTTATGCAAACTTTTGTAGTTGGCTTTCAGTTCGGCAAGAAGCGAGGGAAGAGACCCGTGAGCATAGGCATACGATTTTGAAAGAGGAGCGAAGTAACCCTTTCTAAAATGCCTCGAAACGCCTTTGCTCATAGCTTCAATTCCAATGCAGGTAAACGATATTAGCACAACCGATGCTCTTACGAATATGGTAAGAGAATTAACGAGCAATTGGTTATTGAAGTTGAAGGTTCCATTTTTCCCAATAGCAACAAATACGCCCGATAGCGATGAGATTAAAAATATGGTAATCCAAAACGATGGTTTTGAGATTAGCTTTCGAACCCTACCGTAACGGAACATTGCTAGCAAAACATATACTACTCCTGCAGAGAGCCAGTAGAGTGGATTGGCTAAATTTTTAAATGCAATGAATGCAATTAGCCAGATTATATGAAAGAGTAAGAAAACGATACCTCCTTTGTATTGACCGTCTTTCATTAAAGGTTTGTAGCCTTTGCTACTTGGGAGAATTTCAATACTCCTATCACTAAATCTTTTACTAATTACTAATCCACCTCTATATCCGGTATAAGCAGCAAAAGCACCAATTGCTAGATATATTATAACAACAAATGCGATCGGAATTAGGTAGCCATTCTGGTTAAGAAAATTGTTGCTAAAAACAATACTAAAAACCGATTGGTATGCTTCAATAATATCAGCCCCATATATCATAACAAGCCTAACAAACTTAAAACCAAGAATTGAAAGTAATGCTAGTCCGCCACCCAGAACAAATCCAATAACATTTCGCCCTATCAGCATTACACCCAATTCCATCAGCAGCCCTTCAATGGTAATGCCAATCATTGGGGTTAGAATAACCGCACTTGGAGATACGGTTTTAAGCGCAGCGCAAATTAGCGCTGAACGCCAAAAAATACCTTTACCCCCAAAAACCTTTGCACCAGCAACCATAATTGTTACTCCTAAAGCCGACAGAATAGTTCCTGCAAGCATGGGTAAAGCAAGGTTATGAAGCAGGCTTCCGGCCACAATTTCAAATGCACCCCACACGCTTCCAATAATTGTTGCAGTTTGCCAGGGATTAACGGATTGTTTCATGCGGTAACTCGAAGGAAATTTTTAAAATAATAAAAGGGGCAGGCTTGTAAAATATTTTACTTTAAAAGCTACCCCTTTTGATATGCTCTTAATATGATATTACTTTTGAGCGTATAGCTCAATTATCTTTAGCATTACTTCGGTAGCTTTTACCATGCTTTCAACAGCAACGTACTCCTGCTTTCCATGGAAATTTTCGCCACCAGCAAAAAGGTTAGGGCAGGGCAGTCCCATGTACGAAAGTCGAGCACCATCGGTTCCTCCACGAATGGGTTTTACCTTAGGCTTAACGCCAACTTGTTCCATTGCTTTAACTGCAGTTTCAACCACATGGTACACGGGTTCAACCTTTTCGCGCATGTTGTAATACTGGTCGGTAACCTCAAGTTTAACCACCCCTTCGCCATATTTCATGTTAATAAATTCGGCAATCTTGGCAATAAACGCTTTACGGGCTTCAAATTTCTCACGGTTATGATCGCGAATTATGTATTGAAATGAGGCATTCTCAACCGATCCGTCCATTTTTATAAGATGATAGAATCCATCATAGCCTTCGGTGTGTTCGGGTCGCTCATTTGGAGGAAGCAGGCTGTTAAACTCCATGGCCACATGGATTGAGTTTATCATTTTGTCCTTTGCATAGCCAGGGTGAATATTACGTCCTTGAATAGTTACTTTTGCTCCAGCGGCATTAAAGTTTTCGTATTCCATTTCACCAATGGCTCCGCCATCGAGGGTATAGCCAAAATCGGCGTTGAACTGGTTAACATCAAAATGGTCAACTCCGCGACCAACCTCCTCGTCAACGGTAAATCCAATGCGAATTGGACCATGCTTAAACTCTGGATTGCCTAACATGAACTCAACGGCAGTCATAATTTCGGCAATCCCAGCCTTATCGTCAGCTCCTAAAAGGGTAGTACCATCGGTTACAATAAGGGTTTGACCTATATAGCCCTTTAGCTCAGGAAATTCGGTTGGCGAAAGGGTTACGTTTAGCTCTTTATTCAGGATTATTTCTGTACCATCGTAGTTCTCAATAAAGCGGGGTTTAACGTCTTTTCCGCTCATATCGGGAGCCGTGTCAACGTGAGCGAGGAATCCAATGGTTGGCACTTTTTTATCGATATTGCTTGGCACTGTAGCCATTACATAGCCGTACTGGTCAATGGTTACATCTTTTAGCCCAAGCTCTTTTAGCTCCTTTACCAGCATATTGGAAAGTTCGAGCTGCTTTTTTGTACTAGGGAAAATGTCTGTTACGGTATCATCGGCTTGAGTATCAATTTTTATGTAGCGTAAAAATCGATCGATAAGTGACTGTTGGTTTATCATAGCTAAATTGTTTGAATGAGTGGTTGATTAACCTGCCTATACTGTATAGGCAGGTTGTTATATAGAATGGGTTTTAGCTAAAGAAAACTAATGAAAAAAGGCCTAACAAAACCCAAACGCAATACAGATTAGTTTCTACAATTCTTCAGGTTTCCCTCTAAGCGATTCCCATACTAAGTATCCGCATATTACAAGGAACATTCCCAATCCTAAAATTTGAGCGGGATTTGACTCAAACCATTCGTTATTTACAAAGTTAATTCCTCCAAACTTCAGAATTGCACTAATTACTCCCATTAGAGCACCACCGGCAATAAATCCTGATGCGATAAGGGTTCCGCGTTCGCGACGTACCTGGTTTACTTTTGCATCTTTACTCCGAGTTGAAACCCAATGCGCAATTAATCCACCCACTAGCAAAGGCGTGTTTAGGTGAAGCGGTATAAACATACCAAGTGCAAAGGCAAGTGCCGAAACGTTAATTGATGTGAGTATTAACGAAAGCATTGCTCCCGCAATGTAGAGTAACCAAGGAGCAGGCTTTCCGCTCATCATTGGTTCAATTACAGCGGCCATTGCGTTAGCCTGAGGAGCAACAAGCGCTCCTTCGCCAGTAAAACCATAGGTTTTATTTAGTAGGATGATAACTCCACCAACAGTTGCTGCTGAAACAAGCGTACCTAAAAATTTCCATGTTTGCTGCTTGTAGGGCGACGAACCTAGCCAATAACCAATTTTTAGGTCAGTAATAAAACCTCCTGCCATTGATAGCGCAGTACAAACCACGCCACCAATAATTAGCGCTGCTACCATTCCACTTTCGCCCGATAGGCCAACCGAAGCCAAAATTAGCGAAGCTATTATAAGGGTCATCAGTGTCATGCCCGAAACTGGGTTTGTTCCAACAATGGCAATTGCATTGGCTGCAACGGTGGTAAACAGGAATGCAATTATCATTACAATACCTAACCCAACCAGAGCGTGAGTAAGATTATGAACTACACCAAATTGGAAGAAGATGAAAATTAGGACAGTTGTAGCAATTAATCCAAAGGCAATAATTTTCATTGGTAGGTCCTTGCGCGTACGCAGCTCCTGTTCGTTGCCTGTGGCCTTACGACCAACGGTTTCGCTTACAGCAAGCCCAATGGCACGTTTTATAATACCCCATGATTTTATTATTCCAATTACTCCTGCCATGGCAATACCACCAATTCCAATAGGACGTATATAATGCATAAACATTTCCTCAGCGCTCATATCGCCAATTAGGGTAAGAGCATTGGTGCCAACGGGTATGGTCATACCTTCGGCAAAAAAGTTAAGGAAAGGAATTAGCACAAACCAACCCACAAACGAACCAGCGCAAATAATGGCTGCATACTTAAGGCCAATTATGTAGCCTAAACCTACAATTGCAGCGCCAACGTTAATTTGGAAAACCATTTTTGCCTTGTTGGCAAGCTGCTCTCCAAAAGGAATTACTCTGGTTGTGAAAACTTCGCTCCACCATCCAAAGGTTGCAATTATAAAATCGTAAATACCACCAATTAGTCCACTTACAAGTAGAAGCTTTGCCTGTTTCCCGCCTTTTTCGCCCGATACTAAAACCTCAGTTGTTGCAGTGGCCTCGGGGAATGGGTATTTACCGTGCATATCGGCAACAAAATACTTGCGGAATGGGATAAGGAAAAGTATTCCGAGGATACCTCCCAATAACGATGAGATAAAAACTTGGTAAAACTCTGCTTCGAGGTTTAGTATGTAAAGGGCCGGTAGAGTAAAAATGGCTCCAGCTACAATAACGCCCGAACTTGCACCAATCGATTGGATAATAACATTTTCACCTAGCGCATTTTTGCGCTTTGTAACCGACGAAAGACCTATGGCAATAATTGCAATAGGAATTGCCGCCTCGAAAACCTGACCTATTTTGAGCCCTAAATAGGCTGCAGCTGCCGAAAATATAACGGCCATAATTAATCCCCAAGTAACAGAGTATGTGCTAACCTCGGGCACAATTTTTAATGGCGACATAACTGGCTGATACTCTTCGCCTGGCATAAGCTCTTTGTAAGCATTGTCGGGTAAGCCAACAATTTTTTCGTTCTCAGTGTGATGTGACATTTTTAGGTTGTTTAGTTATTAGGTTAAAGCTATTATAGACAATTACAACTATTAAAACAGCATTAGTATTGTAATGTAATGAGATCTGCGAAACGCTTCGCAAAATACAAATTTTCAGGAATAATATTTGGCTAAAGCAGGAAAATACCAGCAGCAAATCTTCCGCCATGCCCCTGTCGGGCTGAGAAGAACGTATCGCTATGGGTTATTGTGCAAATTTCGGCTTGCTCAATATTGGTAGGCATTACCCCCGATTCAATTAGGGTAATTCGGTTTGCTTCCCACATGTTGAAAAAGGTTTTGCCGCTCCTGCTGATAATTACATTATTGGGATCGAATGTTTTGGCCACCTCATCAACAACATCTTGGCCAACCTCGTAGCAGCAAGGACCACCCGATGGACCAATACCTACAATTATGTCCTTTGGATTTGAATTGAATTCTCTACCCATCGACTCAATTAGGAATTTTGGGGTTTTTAGCGCTGTTCCTTTCCAACCAGCATGAGCAACGCCAATAGCTTTTTTAATGGGGTCGAAAAAGGTTATCGGAACGCAATCGGCCGCTAAGGTAATTAGGCAAAGCCTCGGCACGTTTGTGATAAAGCCATCGGTATCGGCAAATGCATCGTTAAGACAAAAAGCACCTTTACCACGATCCTTCTCGGTTATTGTGATAATTTGCGTTCCGTGAACCTGAATGGGAAATACAAAATCGGTTAAGCTTAAGCCAAACGCATTGGCCACTCTTTTACGGTTTTCAATAACATTGTCAACAGGATCGGCTTGCATCATGCCTAGGTTTAGGCTTTGGTATGTTCCTTTGCTAACCCCACCCTTACGGGTAGTAATAAAATGCGATACCTTATTCTTATGGTTTGAGAATATGCTGTACTGAAAGTATGATACTTCATTTTTTTTGCTTTGTAACATGGCAATAAGGTTTTCGTACTATTTTAAAACCCATAGTAATAATTAATGGATACGCTAAATATAATATTTACAAGGATTGAAAAAAAGGTATGCGTGATAAACTATAAAAATTCCAAAAATCTTTGTCCACACAATTTTATACTTAAGAGACAAATGCTCAGTTAATCCCACTCAATGGTAATAAGCGTTTTTAGTGCATTGTCGCTAGCTTCGTTCTGTACATCAACCGAAAGGGGGCGTTTTAGGGTTATCTCAAGGGTTTGTTCAACCCATCCAGCTATGCGGTGCATAATTAGCTTTTCGCTATAGTCGAACTGCGATAGCTCAAGAACGCATCGCTTGTTTTTACTTTCTAACACGCGTATGCTCGATGGTTTATAGTATGCCGAAAAAATGCTCGAAGCCCGGCTCAATACAAAGTGTGGACTGCTAACTCGTACAAAAATCTTATAAATTCCTTTTAGGGCAATTTCAGCGCTATATCTACCCAAAGCAATTGCGGCTTCAATGTGGTTTCCATCGAAAAAAATATCGCCAACTTTTTGGGTTGGAATAATAACCGAGTCGATAAGGTTATACCAGCTAGTGGCGTAAATAGGTTGCTCAAAAATTTTCCGTGACGACTCTGGCATCGATTGAAGCCATTCAATGTACCTTCCAGGGTACTTCTCTTTTATATAGTCGGGAGTAGTTTTTACTGCTGTTCCTTTTATGTCCATGGCTATTGGCTGTTTTTTTATAGCCAATTTAGTAAAAATATGCCAACATGTACAGCCTTGCGCTAAAATATTGTTATAGCACACATAAAAAAGAAAATTATCTCATTTTTATGGCTTACCATTTATAATCGATTTATTTATTAAAATGCTATTTTTGTAGATATCGTATTTAAGCTTATTAATCATTTAACCTTTTGGCTGTTGTTAAAGCGTTACACCATAATTCTGCTCACTGTACTTATTCCAAACCTTTCGTTTGGCCAGTTCGACGATACCCTTCCTGCGGCAAGCTTAACAGAAAAGGATAGAGCTGCAATGCTTTACAAACAGGCAATTGAATTGTACGAAAAGGGCGAACTTGAGCAATCGCTTAGCTTTTCCAAAACGGCCATATCGGCGTGCGAGCAGGAGGGAATGCTCGATTGTGTTGCCGAGTTATTGCTCAATATAGGTATAATCCACAGAATTTTTAGCGAGTATCAGCAATCGCTAAAATACCTGTTTATGAGTCTTGAGCATTTTCAAGCCTTAGGACATGTTGGTAGGCAAGCATCTGTACTTAATCAAATTGGTTCAATTTATAGGATACAGGGAAACTACTCGGGAGGGCTTGAGCACCTTTTTAATTCGCTTAAGCTTTTTCAGCAGGTAAAGGATTCAGTAGGTTCAGCGAGTGTGCTCAACAATATTGGTATAGTCTATTTCTATCAGAAAAACTACGAAAAATCACTAGAATACTATCTCGCTTCATTAGAACTTGAGCTTAACCGGGCTGATGATTATGGCATTTCAATATCGTATATAAACATTGGTGAGGTTTATAAGAAGTTGGGCGAGTACGATAAAGCCCTCGATTATTTTCTTAAGGCGCTTGTGCTGGCTAAAAAGAGTGAAGACAAGGATATTGATGGAGATAGCATTGGAATACTTTACAACGAGATTGGCTCAATATACACTCTTTTGGGAGATTATAAGCTAAGTCAAAACTATTTAGATCGAGCGCTTAAAATATTTATTGAACTAGGCAACAGGCAACGGCTTGCTGAGTGCAGACTTTATCTTGCGGACCTATCAATTGAAACCAAAAGCATTAATAGCGCAAAGGATCATCTATACCGAGCTCTTGAAAATGCAAAAGAAATTTCTGCTCTCGATATTATAGCTGAAGCAAACCAACGCTTAAGCAAAGTTTACGAACTTAGCAACAATACCGAAAAGGCATTCTATCACTATAAAAAATATATTGCAGCTCGCGATAGCCTATTCGACGAGGACCAGATGAAGCAAATGGTGCAAACCGAAATGCTTTACAACTTTGAAAAGGAGATGCAGCAAACAAAACTTGAACAAGCAAAGCGCGACATTCAGGTTAAGGAGGAGACCCGAAGGCAAAAGTTGCTGCGTAACTTTTTAATATTCGCTTTTTTGGTTGTTTTGGCTTTTGCCATATCAATTTATAGAGCGTATCAGAATAAGCAAAGGGTTAACCAACAGCTAAGTCATCAGCAAAAGCAGATACTCGAGAAGAATGAGGAGTTGCTTCAGCAACAGGAAGAAATTTTAGCACAACGCGATGAGATTGAGAAGAAGAATCAGATACTTGAAGAATCGCAGCTAATTATTGAGGCCAAAAACGATAGGATTATCAGCAGCATTGAGTACGCCCAAACCATTCAGCAGGCTATCCTTCCCAATAGGGAAGAACTCGAGAAATTTTTTCCCAATCACCTAGTTGTATTTATGCCCAAGGATATTGTTTCGGGCGATTTTTACTGGTTTAGTGCAATTGATAATTTACTGTATGCTGCAGTAGTCGATTGTACGGGGCATGGCGTGCCTGGCGCATTCATGTCGCTGATTGGTAATACCTTGCTAAACCAAATTATTAACGAATGGCGAACAAAAGACCCTGCCATGATACTCGAAATTATGCACGAGCAGGTTCGTCAGGCATTGAATCAGGATACAAGCACTAGCAAGGCACATGCAAGCATGGATGTATGCTTAGTTGCTGTTAATCGAGTTGAGAATAAGGCAATATTTGCCGGGGCAAGTAGGCCACTTTACGTTGTGCAAAACGGCACTGTTAGTATAGTTAAAGGCGATCCGCGTTCGGTAGGTGGTTATCAGCGTGAGGAAAAACGATACTTTACTAATCATTCCATTGACCTTTCAAATGGTACATCGCTTTACCTAACTACCGATGGATACCTCGATCAGATGAATCCAGCATTTAAAAAATTTGGACAGCGAAAATTTGTTGACCTACTTGAGGATATTCAAAGCCTTACGTTTACCGATCAGTACAATGTTTTACAAACCGAATACGAAAACCATAGGGAAAATCATGAGCAAATTGACGATGTATGTATTTTAGGGATTAACCTAAATGTATAGATTTGCACTCGTAAACAAATTTTAGCAGTTTGATGTTAGTTTAGCATTAAACCCAAATGCAAAAAGGAATCGAACTATTTTAAATAATTGCTGCCTCGCGTAACGAGACAGTTTTTTTTTGCTAAGAAACTAAAAACTATAAAATATGGCACAAGTGAAGAAGAAACGATCGCTCATGGATAAGTTCCTCAATATTGTTGAGCGGGGAGGGAATGCTTTACCGCATCCGGCATCGCTTTTTGCAATTTTTGCTCTGTTAGCTCTGGCCTTTTCGGCCATTGGTCATTGGTTAGGTTGGGAGGTTGTTCACCCTGCTAGTGGTGAAGTTATTCGTACCGTTAATCTTTTATCTAAACAGGGGCTTGAGCGTATTATTGATGATATGGTGCATAACTATACCAGCTTTGCTCCCTTGGGAATTGTAATGGTTGCCATACTAGGTATTGGAATTGCCGAGGGGAGCGGTTTGATTGGAGCGCTTATTCGTAAGCTAGTTCTTGCATCCCCTAAAAAGATACTCACTTTTGTGCTTGTTTTGGCTGGAATCCTTTCGAATACGGCTAGCGATATTGGTTACGTATTGCTAATTCCATTAGCAGGAGTAATTTTTATTGCCGTTGGCAGGCATCCCATTGTAGGTATGGCCGCAGCATTTGCAGGAGTTTCAGGAGGTTTTAGTGCAAATTTAATTCTTGGTACCATCGATCCGCTTGTTGCTGGATTATCGGAAGAGGGGGCACATATAATTGACCCCAACTACCATGTTAACCCAACAGCAAACTACTACTTCATGTTTGTGTCCACTTTTATAATTGCCTTTTTGGGCACTTGGGTTACCGAGAAATTTATTGCACCGCGCTTTGGTAAATACACAGGTGCTGAAGCAGGTGAAAAGATTGAAAAACTCACGCCCATTGAGCGAAAGGGCTTACGATGGACTTTTATAACATTGCTTATTTGGATTGCCATAATAGCCATTGGCGTAATACCAAGCAATGGAATTTTGCGAGGGCCCGACGGTGGGTTACTATCATCGCCATTGATTAAAGGGGTAATAGCTATGCTTTTCTTAGTTGCTGGATCGATGGGTATTGTTTACGGTGCTGTTACCGGAAAGTACAAGAACGATGGCGATGTGGTTAAGGGGATGACCATTAGCCTTAAATCGATTGCCAACTATATGGTTCTGGTATTTTTTGCGGCTCAGTTTGTGGCCTATTTTAAGTGGAGTAACCTTGGGGTAATTTTTGCCATTGGAGGTGCCGATTTACTAATAAAAGCCGATTTAGGGGTTATCCCTCTAATGATTATGTTCATAATCCTAGCAGCCATTATAAATATGTTTATGGGAAGTGCTTCTGCTAAGTGGGCAATTATGGCTCCCATTTTTGTGCCTATGTTTATGCTGCTTGGCTATTCGCCAGAGCTATCGCAGGTTGTTTATCGTATAGGCGATTCAATTACCAATGTTATTTCGCCAATGATGAGCTTTTTTGCACTTATAATTGCATACTTCCAAAAGTACGATGAGAAGGCGGGGATTGGAACCATTATATCTACTATGTTACCCTACTCAATCTTCTTTTTTATTGGTTGGGTAATTCTACTCGTAGCGTGGATTCTACTTGGCTTACCTTTAGGGCCTGGTGCAGGATTATACTACGAGTTGCCAGTCGGAATACAGGGTTTTTAGTATTTCAGATCGCTATATATAGATTGTCAATTTTAATTGCCCCGATACTTTTCGGGGCATTTTAATTTGCCTTTAGCCCATATTGTAAATTGGTCTTTTTCAAATTATCAAAATAGGTTACCTTTGGGTAAATTCATTGGGCAAGCATGAGTAATATTCCTTTTAACGATCCAGTTATTATTGAAATAGCTAAAGGCAATCAGCTTCCTGCTATTGCTATAACCAAAAACCTTTTCGTCGATTTGCTCGAAGATGTTATTTCGCAGCAGCTTTCGGGAAAAGTTGCTGAGAAGATTTTCAAACGTTTTTGCGCTAACTTTAAGCATTCTACTCCAACCCCTGAATCAGTTTTCGAGTGTACGGTCGATGAGCTAAGGGCATTAGGCCTTTCCAACGCTAAGGCTGGCTATGTTAAGAATATTGCTGAGTTTGCAATACATAAAAACCTTACGGTTGAATATTTTGATTCGCTAACCGACAGCCAAATTGTTAAGCAACTTACACAAATTAAGGGCATTGGGGAGTGGACTGCTCAAATGGTCCTCATCTTCTCACTAAACAGACCCGATGTTTTTCCTCTTGGCGATTTTGCCATCCAGCAGGGCATGAAACAACTTTATAGTTTAACCCAAGAGGGGCGAGAATTAAAACTCCGACTAACCACAATTGCTGATGCATGGAAACCTTATAGAACTCTTGGTACACGCTATGTTTGGCACTACTTAAACCAGCAAAAAGCTAATGCGGTAAGGCTTTAATTTCGGTTGCGTATTTGGTTATTAAAATGTGTTAAAGCCACTAATTTTAGTGGCTTTTTGCTATATTTGTTATTCTAGTTCTCATAGCAAAAGAATATAAATTAATAGTTTGTATGGCCTATTTACTTAAAGGAAAAATAGCAGTGGTTACTGGAGCCTCTTCGGGTATTGGAAGAGCAATTGCCATTGAGCTAGCTCGAAGTGGTGTTAAGGTTGTACTCGCTTCACGCGATGAGCAGAGGTTAAACAAAGTACATAATAAAATTAGGGAGATTGGAGGAGAATCAGCTGTTGTAAAAACCGATGTTGCTGATGAGTTGCAATGCAAAGAGCTTATTCGGCAGACAATTTCCCAATTCGGAGGATTGGATATTCTTATCAATAATGCAGGCATATCTATGCGGGCTAACTTTTTAGACGTTGACCTTAAGGTACTTAAAAGATTAGTAGATACTAACTTTTGGGGATCAGTTTACTGCACCAAATACGCTTTACCACATATTGTTGAGAATAAAGGGAGTATTGTGGCTATCTCGTCGGTTAGTGGGGTAACGCCTTTGCCTGGCCGCACGGGTTATGTTGCCTCAAAGCATGCCCTCGACGGCTTTATGGGAACCATTCGGGTTGAGAATCTTCATACAGGAATTCACGTTATGGTGGTTCATCCTGGCTTTACCACTTCAAATATTCGTAATGTTGCCCTAAATAAGCTTGGCCTACCTCAGGCCGAAACACCACTCGATGAGTCGAAACTTATGCCAGCCGAGGAGGTTGCCCGCAGAGTTGTACACGGAATTGCGAAGCGCAAGCATACCATAAATCTTACGCTACAAGGTAAGTTTGCCATTTGGCTTTATAGGCATGCCCCAAAAACTGCCGAGAGACTTATTTTTAATTCAATGAAAAAGGAGGTAGGGGCACCGTTTTAGGGTAATTTCATTTTAGATTTATTGCTTTTATCTTAGAATGCCGAACGTTGTTTCAATCGGATAGCCTTGGGCGAACGGAGTGTTATTTAACTGGCGCCAACCAACCAACATTGTTTTAGCCTGATGCTCCCCATTATTATTTCGTTTTCTTTTTAGCGCTAATGCAAATTCATTGGGTTTTACTGCAAAAAGTTACATGCGAATGCTATATTTGCTTTGAATTTGCTTGGTTAAACATTTTTTAAATCATCATCAATATGCGTAAGCATTTAATATACGGGCTAGGTATTGCATTAGCCTTTGTGTTACATTGTAGCACCCTGTTTGCAAATACTAATCCCGGTTTAGCTAGTGCCGAGAACGAGGCTGCTCGCCATTGGATCGATTCGGTAATGAACTCACTTACCCTTAAGCAAAAAATTGCGCAGCTTTTTATGGTTGCAGCATACTCCAATGGTAGCATCGAGCATATTGAAGAAGTTGCAAATCTGGTTGAAAAGGAAGGCATTGGCGGGCTCTGTTTTTTTCAGGGTGGTCCTGTTAGGCAAGCTCAGCAAACAAACTACTACCAAAGTTTAGCCGATGTACCACTGCTTATTTCAATGGATGCAGAATGGGGTTTGGGAATGCGGCTCGATAGCACAATTTCGTATCCAAGGCAAATGATGCTTGGTGCAATGGACGATAACCGCTTGGTTTACCACATGGGAGCCGACATAGGTAGGCAGCTTAGGCGTATTGGGGTACACGTTAACTTTGCTCCGGTTGTCGATATAAACAACAATCCGCAAAATCCGGTAATAAATACCCGAGCCTTTGGCGAAGATAAGGACAGGGTTACCCAAAAGGGATTGGCCTATATGCTGGGTTTACAAGATAATGGCATTTTGGCCTGCGCCAAACATTTCCCTGGTCATGGCGATACCGATACCGATTCGCATTACGATTTGCCGCTGCTTAACCATTCATACGAACGGATTGATAGCCTTGAACTTTACCCGTTTCGCCAGCTAATCCGTAATGGCGTAGCCAGCATAATGGTAGCTCATATGGAAATTCCCTCTATTGAACCCAGAAAGGGCACTCCATCGAGCCTTTCGTTCAGCACGGTTAGCACAATGCTAAAAAATGATATGGGCTTTAACGGACTGGTTATTACCGATGCGCTTAACATGAAGGGCGTTGCCGAGGGCCGTAAACCTGAGGAGGTGAATATCATGGCACTAAAAGCTGGGAACGATATTCTGCTTTTCCCCTCGGAGGTTAAAAAATCCATATCGAAAATTGAGCATCTAGTTAAAAGGGGTAAGTTTCCTGAGGAGGAGATTGAGGCTCGATGCCGTAAAATTTTGGAGGCCAAGTATAGGGTAGGGCTCTACAAGTACAAACCTATAAGGCTTGAAGGTTTATACAACGATTTAAACAGCCCTAATACCGAGTATTTAATTAGGCAAATTGCAGGTCAGGCTGTTACTGTGCTTAGCAATAGAAATGAGCTTATCCCTTTGCGTGGAATTGATACACTGAACGTTGCTTACCTCGAAATAGGCAACGGAGAGGGGACAGCTTTTCGTAATCAGCTTGATCTATATGGCGAAGTTACAGTATTTTCAATCGGATCAACGTCCAGTGAAGATGAACTTGAGTTGCTACTTCAAACTCTTAGCCAATACAGTACTGTTATTGTAGGTTACCACAACCTTTCGTCGAGCCCAGCGAGAAATTTTGGAGTAAGCAATGTTGTTTCCAATTTCTTGCATTTACTTGCTCAGCGCAAGCCAACCATTCTAAACCTCTTTGGATCGCCTTATGCGTTGGGTAAGCTAGTCGATACTAGCGTATTTAGTACGCTAATTGTATCGTACGATAACTCGCCAATTACGCAAAGTATTACCGCACAGCTAATATATGGCGGAACAACGGCTTTTGGCCGTTTGCCTATCTCAATAACTGGTTCATTCCCTGTAGGTAGCGGTTCCGATGCGGGTCAAAAAATCCGATTGGGCTATTCGGTTCCCGAAGAGGTTATGCTTGAGTCATCATGCTTTGAGAGGATTGATTCAGTTGCCCTAAAGGCCATTGACGATATGGCCACTCCCGGCATGCAAATATTGGTTGCTAAAGATGGTGAGGTTATTTACAATAAGAGTTTTGGTGGATTCACCTACAGCAACGAAACACCAAAGGTTAGCCATAGCGCAGTTTACGATGTAGCCTCGGTTACAAAAATTGCGGCAACAGTTCCTCTGGTTATGGAACTGTACTCAAAAGGTAAGCTTAACTTGGAAGGGAATCTTGGTTCGTACCTAGCTTTTCCAGATACATCTGATTATAACAAGCTAAAAATTAGTGATATTCTTTTGCATCAGTCGGGTTTAGCAGCATGGATTCCGTTTTACCAGCGTACCTTGGTATCGCTTTGGCCCAACCAGCCTGCAATTAACGATAAATTTTCCGAGGCCTATCCATATTTCTTATCGCATAATAAGTATATGGGTTTGCACACAAACCCTTCGGTAAGGTACTTTCAGCCCGATCGATCTAACAATTTTCCTTTCGAAGTTGCACGTGGATTATATTCGGCAAGCTGGATGCGCGATAGCATCTACACGTGGATTGTGCAAACGCCAATAAACCCCGATAGGGGTTACAGGTATAGCGATTTAGGTTTTATACTTATTCATTGGGCAATTAGCGATATGCTTAACGAGAAACCAAGCGCGTATTTAAATAGGAGCTTATACGCAAAGCTTGGGATGAATAATTCGCTTTTTAACCCTTTAACCCAATTTGGCACCGATAGGATTGTACCCACAGAGAACGATATCTACTTTCGAAAGCAATTGGTTTGGGGCCATGTACACGATCCTGCTGCAGCGATGCTGGGCGGTGAAGCAGGTCATGCGGGTTTATTCTCCAACGCCAACGATTTGGCAAAGCTAATGCAAATGCTTTTAAACAAAGGCGAATACGGTGGTGAACGTTTTTTCCCGTCAAACACAGTTGAGTATTTTACCAGCTGCGTTAACTGTGCCAATGGGGTTAGGCGTGGCTTAGGCTTTGACAAGCCTGAACCCGACTTAAGTAAGGATAGCCCAGTAACTCGCAGGGCAACATCGTTAAGCTACGGGCACTCTGGTTTTACTGGTTCGTTGGTGTGGGTCGACCCGGCTTACAATCTGGTTTATATTTTTATATCAAACCGTGTTTTCCCCGATTCGCATAATTCAACGCTGGTTAAAGAGAATGTAAGAACCGAAATTCAGGATATTATATACGAAGCTATTGGTGCCGAGCCAATAAATGCAGATATTCAGTAGATTTGATACTTAAGGTTTAGTAGAAAAGATTTATGGAAAAGAACGATTTGAGAGTAGAACTTCGTAATCTCGATATTAAGGATTACATCGATTTAAAGGATGCGATGCTGAAGGCATATTCCGATATTAATGGGCTTCATTGGAGAGAAGATCAGATTCGTAAACTTTTAGATATTTTTCCCGAGGGGCAACTCTGCATTGAGGTTAACGGTATGGTTGTAGCCTGCGCTCTATCGCTAATAGTTGATTATAAAAAGTTTGGCGATAAGCATACCTACTTGCAAATTACCGGAAACGAAACCTTTAGCACACACAATCCCGATGGCGATGTGCTATACGGTATTGAGGTTTTTGTTCACCCCGATTACCGAGGGCTACGTTTAGCCCGTAGGCTGTACGATGCGCGTAAGGAACTTTGCGAAAACCTAAACCTCAGAGTAATAATGGCTGGCGGACGAATGCCCAGCTATAAGGAGTATGCTAAGGAGTTAACCCCAAGACAGTACCTTAACAAGGTTGAGGTTAAAGAGATTTACGATCCCGTTCTTACATTCCAAATATCAAACGGTTTTCAGGTTAAGAAAATTTTAAAGAACTACCTGCCCGGCGATGTTGAATCGTTGGAGTATGCAACGCTTTTGCAGTGGCATAATATATACTACGAAAAGGAGGAGAGTACCATTAACGTTGAGAAAACAACCGTTAGGTTAGGGTTGGTGCAATGGCAAATGCGTCCGCATAACTCGTTTGATTCGCTTATTGAGCAAATTGAGTTTTTTGTTGATGCGGTTAGCGATTACCAATCGGATTTTGCCCTTTTTCCCGAACTGTTTAACGCACCGTTAATGGCACCCTATAACGATATGGGTACGGCCGAGGCAATGAGAGAGTTGGCAAAATACACCGCTCCTTTGCTCGAAAAGTTTAAAGAGTTTGCTGTTAGCTACAACATCAATATTATTACTGGTTCGTTACCATACGTTAATTCAAATGGGAGCCTTCAAAACGTATCGTATTTGTGCCACCGAAATGGGTTAGTTGACGAGTATAGAAAAATTCATATTACTCCTAATGAGCGCGAAACTTGGGGAATGATAGGCGGAAATGAGATTAAAGTTTTCGATACCGATTGTGGCAAGATAGGTATTGTGGTTTGCTACGATGTTGAGTTTCCTGAGCTCATTAGGCTTCAGGCCGATCAGGGGATGAATATTCTGTTTGTGCCTTTCCTTACCGATACGCAAAACGGTTACATGCGAGTTAGAAATTGTGCAATGGCTCGGGCTGTTGAAAATGAGTGCTATGTGGCCATAGCAGGTTGTGTTGGCAACTTACCTAGAGTGAACAATATGGATATTCAGTATGCGCAATCGGCAGTGTTTACACCTTCGGATTTTGCCTTTCCTACAAATAGCATAAAGGCCGAAACAACTCCAAATACTGAGATGACGCTAATAGTTGATGTCGATCTTGACCTACTGAAAGAGCTGCATAACCATGGTAGCGTCCGAATTATGAAGGATAGGCGTAACGATTTATATGAGCTGCGCTTGAAAAAAAGTTAGGGTATGGTTAACTACTGGTTTAGGTATTGTTTAAGCGTTTCGAGCAAATCATTTGGTTTTATGGGTTTCGAAAGGTAGTAGTCGCAACCCGCTCTCTCTCCTTTGGCTCTATCCTCAGCCATTGCATATGCAGTTTGGGCAATTACTGGTAGGCTTGGTTTTAGCTTTTTAATCTCCTGGGTTGCTTGGTAGCCGTTCATTCTTGGCATTTGAATATCCATGAGCACTAGCCTAATGCTATCATTCTTTTTAACTAGTTCAATAGCTTCAATTCCGTTGTGCGCTCTTAAAATTGCCACGTTTGTTGGCGAAAGTACTTCTTGCAAAAAGAGGAAGTTTGTGTCCTCATCTTCAGCAATGAGAATTGTTTTAGCCTTAAAGCTGCTAGGGGCATTTTTTGTTGATAGGTTTTCGAGTATTGTTTCGCTTTTGCTTGGTATAATTAGCGGAAGGCTAAAAAAGAAAGTAGCTCCTTTTCCTAATTCCGATTCAACCCATATTTGCCCACCCATTAGCTGTATTAACTTTCGCGAAATAGCTAAACCCAATCCTGTTCCTCCGTATTTTCGGGTAGTTGAGTCATCGGCTTGCCTAAACCGATCAAAAATTAAGGTTGTTTTTTCGGGAGCTATGCCAATCCCTGTATCCTGTACGTAAAAAAGTATGGTTGCCTTGTTGGGCAAAAGGTATCCAATTTCAACAAAACCTTTTTCGGTAAACTTTAGGGCATTGCTAAGCAGATTGTTGAGTATTTGTCTTAGCCTCACCGAATCGCATAGAATGCTAAAGCCTTCATCATCAACGGAAAAATGCTTTTTTAGCGTAACCTCGTGTTTGCTACTTTCATTTTTATAGCTATTGTAAAACTCAATAAGCTCGGTTATCATCGCATTAATCTTAACCTGCGATTTTACGATTCGAAGCTGTTTTGCATCAATTTTCGAAATATCAATAATATCGTCGATTAAAGCTAAAAGTGCCTTCCCGCTATTGCTAATGTACTCGGCGTAAATATCTTTTTTTTGCTGAGGTACGCTTTTGCGCGTAATTAGCTCGGAGAATCCAACAATGGAGTTCATGGGTGTTCGAATTTCGTGGCTCATATTGGCCAGAAACGAAGTTTTAAGCTTATCGGCTTGTTCAGCTTTCTCTTTCGATAGCTTCAGCTCAAGCTCATTCTCTTTTCGCTCAATGGAGATAGCAATTTGGGCTGATACAAATTCGAGGATTTTTAGATCGTCGGGGCTGTAAGCAAATGCTGATTTATAGCTTTGAATGGCTATTAATCCAACCACTTCGGATTGGTTTCGGAGCGGAACACCCATCCACGATTTAGCCGGCGTGCCAATTGTTTCAGTTAATCCTTCATTACTTAACTTGGAAATATCATTTTCATTGAGGAGCAACGATTTTCCCGTTTCAATGGCGTATCCGCTAAGCGTTTTCCCTTTAGGGAAACGATCGAAAATATCATGCTCATCAATAAAGTAGGGAAGCGTAAGCTTATGCCGTAGTTTATCCCAAAGTACAATAAACATATTGTGAGCATCCATTACAGTATTTAGTTCGTGCTGTATATGGCTGAACAGCTCATCTAAATTTCGGCTCTCATGCTCGGCTTTAGCAATGTTTATGAGCAAAGTTGTTGTTTTACGCTCTCGAATAAGCTTTGTTTGGTTTGTTGCCGTGATAAGAAAAAGTTCTTCATCTTCAACGGTATGCGGACTTACCGAGATTGAAAAGTATTGAGTTGTACCCATTGCCCCTTTTTGGGCATGAATAATGCCTCTGTCGGTAAAGTTTTTTAGCTCGTCGGGTTTAGTGAGTATATACTGAAAAATATTATAGGCGTTATTTTTGTGCGAGTTGCATGATGATAGGAAAATATCACTAAACAACATATTGGCCCAAAGGATACTTCCGTCAGAGGATACAAGACAACAGGCCGTTGGTAGCTGGTTGATGAACAAAGGGCAATATTTCTCAAAATCTTTCACCTAGCATACAGTTAAAGGCAGTAGAAATAAAAAGCATACGTTAGCTAACTTACCAATTATTTTTATTTATGCAATTTTTTATCTGTCAATTTATAGTTTTCAATGGTACACTGCCTGCTGCTCATTCTCCAGCATATACTGGGCAAAGGCATAGTCTAAACTTTTTTATATTTTGTAAATGCTTGTTGCTTCAGCTACGTTTAAGGTTACGATATAATTAATTATCTTCGCAACTAAAAACATGCGTAGCCCTTTAGTAGCCAGTTTTATCGTACTAATTCTTTCCCTTTCGTGTATAAATAGCGAATCGGAAAAGGATGCCTCACAACTTAAATCCCTTGAGCATACTAAACCAGAATATGCCAGCGGTTTTGCCTATGCTCAAACACCAAGCGGGTATAGCATTAAGGTATATAATCCGTGGCAGGGGGCAAATGGTATTGAGTACACATATACTCTCGATTCAACCATTAGCAAGCCTAAATTGAACGAAAGAGCTATTATTCCTTTCCCCGTAAGCAGGGTGGTTTGCTTATCAACTACACATATAGCTTATATTGACATATTGAATAGTGTTGATGCTGTTGTTGGAGTTTCGGGCGTAAACCTAGCTACTAACGCAAAAATTCATCATCGTTTTAATAATGATTTGCTACAAGAGGTTGGTTACGATCAGGCCTTAAATTTCGAAGTGCTTGTGTCGTTACAACCCGATGTTGTATTTGCATATGGCGTAGGTGCCGAAATGACTGGTTATATTCAAAAGTTTACCGATTTAGGTATCCCAGTGGTTTTTGTTGCCGATTATCTTGAGAGCGATCCGCTTGGAAAAGCGGAGTGGGTTAAGTTTTTTAGCCTTTTCTTCGATAAGGAGGGTATTGCTACAACTTTATTTTCTGATATTGAAGCAAAGTATAATGATGTTAAGAATTTGGTTTCTGATATTAATAATAGACCAACCGTTTTCTTTAACCTTCCTTGGAAGGACATTTGGTATGTACCGGGTAGCGATAGCTACATGGCAAAGCTAATATACGATGCAGGAGCGCAGTATATTATTAAACATATGGAAGGAACGAGTTCTGTTCCGTTAAGTCTCGAGTCGGCAATGGAGTATGGCCTAAAGGCCAATTTTTGGCTGAATACAGGTACTGCAAATAGCCTAAACGATATTGGTGAATCGTTACCTATGGCTAAAAAGTTTTCAGCGATGCAGCAAGGTAATGTGTACAACAACAATAGGTTGACCAACACAAATGGAGGAAACGATTTTTGGGAGTCGGGAGTAGTAAACCCGCATTTAGTGCTTAGCGATTTAGCAAATATTTTTCACCCAAATCTTGTTGATCATCAGCTTACCTATTATAAAAAGCTTGATTAGCAATGCCAAAAAGTTACGCGCATAAAGTATTCCCTAAGCGAAATATTGCCATATTTAGCATGCTTGGCATATTGCTTATTTTTTCGTTTGGGTTAAACCTTCTTTTAGGCTCAATTCATATACCGGTTAAGGCAGCATTGCAAATATTTTTTGGAAACTCTGGAAATGAGCTTTGGGAAACCATTTTGCTCGATTTTAGATTACCTAAATCGATAACGGCCATACTTGCGGGTGCTGCCCTTGCGGTTAGCGGGTTGCAAATGCAAACAACTTTTCGTAATCCTTTGGCTGGTCCGTATGTTCTTGGTATTAGCTCGGGTGCAAGCCTAGGGGTAGCAATAATGCTTTTAGGCATATCGTCTTTAGCTGCGGTAAATCTGGGAGGTTTACTAGCTAGCTTTTCGTTGGCTGGTGCTGCAATTATTGGGTCAATGCTTGTTTTGCTAGTTATTCTTGCGGTTTCAATTCGGGTAAAGGATATAATGACCATTCTAATATTAGGAATGATGTTTGGGTCAGCCGCATCTGCGCTAGTTAGTATTCTTCAGTTTTTTAGCGATGAATCGATGCTAAAAGCATTTGTTATTTGGACCATGGGCAGCCTTAGCTCCGTTGCTGGAATGCAGCTTCATGTTTTTCTTATCATTGTAGCTATTGGAATAGCGTTGGCTTTACTCTCAATACCGATGCTAAACGTTATGCAGCTTGGCGACACATATGCAAAGGGTGTTGGGGTGAATATTGGCTTATCTCGAGCCGTAGTGTTTTTATCTACCAGCTTGTTGGCAGGTGGGGTTACCGCGTTTTGCGGACCAATTGGTTTTATAGGTATTGCAATCCCACACATTGGTCGTATGGTTTTTCGTACTGCAAATCATGCAGTGCTCATTCCTGGAGTAATACTGCTCGGAAGCATTAGCCTACTTCTGCTCGATACCATATCGCAGCTGCCAGGGTACAGCATTTCACTTCCTATAAACTCTGTTGCTGCCATTATGGGTATTCCAATTGTTATTTACGTTGTGCTGAAGAATAAAAGATTTACGGGGTTATAAATTATTAGCAAATGAGTAACCATCCTATTTCCATATCAAATATTTTATTGGGTTATAATCCTTTAAATCCATTATTACCTGGTTTTTCTGTTGATGCCCCGAAAGGAGAGATTATAGCTCTTGTTGGGCGAAATGGTATTGGGAAAAGTACGCTAATACGCACAATTATAGGAGAGCAGATGCCTTTAAACGGAACGGTTTGTCTTAATGGAGTTCCGTTAAAACATTGGAGTAGAAGGCAAAGAGCTAGACTTATAGCTTACGTTCCCTCAGAGCAGGTTCGCATTCCTAATCTTTTTATTCGTGATTTTGTGGCATTGGCTCGTTTTCCGCATTTGGGTTGGTCCAAATCGTTAGGCAGTAACGATTGGGATTTGGTTGATCAATCGCTTATGCTCGTGGGTATTGATCATCTTGCCAACAGAGATATATCAACCGTGAGCGATGGTGAGCGTCAGCGAGCAATGATAGCCTTTGCCTTGGCGCAAAATTCCGATATAATTCTATTGGATGAACCAACAGCCTTTCTCGATTTACCCAATAAGTATGAGGTAGTGCGGTTGCTCTCGAATTTGGCTCGAAACCAGCAGAAAACTATAATATACTCTACGCACGATTTACAAGGAGCCATATCGGAAGTTGATACGCTTTGGATGATGCTTGAAAGCGGATTTGTTTACGGTGCACCCGAGGATATTGCCTTTAGCAATAAATTTGCTAAGCTTCTTGAAAAATCTGAACTTACTTTCGATACTAAAACCGGTTTGTTTAACAACCAGCGTGAGCATACAAAACCAATTACCCTTGAGGGGCAAGGTAATGCTCTATTCTGGACCAAAAGGTTAGTCGAGAGGCTTGGCTTTGTCAGTACCGAACAGGCAAATACTGAATATAGAGTTTGTTGTAAACCTTTAAACAGCGCCTACATTTGGGAGGTTTACCAGCATAGTGCGCTAATCTCAAAAGTTAATACGCTTACGGAACTTGGGGTTTTACTCAGAAAGTTGTAGCCAAATATATAATCATATTACAACCCCAGTTCCTGCTCAATAAACCTTTCGAGGGATTCAATGCCAATGCGCTTGGCAATTATCTTCTTGTCTTTATCGAGAATATAGAGAATAGGGGTACTGTAAATATCGTAAAGCTTATGGTAGTTGGTCGATCGGTATGGGTCCCAAACATTAATCCAAGTTAGCTCGTTATCTTTAATGTACTCTAGCCATTTTTCCTGTTCGCCCTGAGTGTAAACGGCAAAAACGCTCATGCCTTTATCGTTATACTTTTTGTATAAATCGCGTAGCATAGGGGTAACCTTTTTGCAATGGCTACATCCGGGTTCCCAAAAATACACAATGGTAACCTTTGCATTTACTGCATGAAGTTCTTGTAGCTTGTTGTTCGAGTCGCGCATTGAAACGTTTGGGGCAACTTGACCTAAAAGGTTAGGTTTCAAGTCGGCCACACGGTCGGTAATTCGCTTTTTAAGATCGTCGCTAATTCCCTTCATCTCACCCGATAGGTAGTATTTCTCGGCTAAATGTACAAATACTGCATCCATGCCCATTATGGCCGAGTTCTGATATTTTGAGAATAAATGCGATACGATATACTGAAACATGTCCTCATTTCCCTTTACTTGTTCAATAAGCTTATCGCTGTATGTAATAATGGTGTCGGGGATGGGAGCCAAAATTTTATCGAAATAGGTATCAATTCTGCTTTGAAAGAAAGGCGTACGAATAAAGCGGCTGTCGGTTAGGTCGACATTATCAAAGAAATGATTCTGATTGTATTGGTAGCTCATAATCCACCGAAGCGAATCGGCATTCGATGCATCCTCTGGAATATCAAACTCGGGAAATTCAATGGGTTTTAGCGACTTAATGATGTTTGCAAAAAACGTATTCGGGTTTTCATCAATCAGCTTGTCCCAGTAAGCTTTTACTTCCTTATCGAGGGCGTTAATCTTTTCGGTAATCTCTTTCTCTTTATTCTCATCACCTTGGCTTTGCTGCATTTGGTTGCGAAGCTCGTTCATTTGCTCCTGCTTTTTGTTCATGTAGCGTTGGTAGTCTGCAAATGCAGTGTTTTCTACTGAGCCCTTAAAATTTAGGTTCTGTAGAGAGTTTTCTGTTGAGGTGGTAAGGCTAAAGTTCTGATCATCGCCAACAAGTATATCAAAGTACGAGCGTTGAGGGAGAATTACTATGTACATTCCTCCGTGAAGTAGGCTGTCGCCTGTAAAAACTGCTTTACCTTTTGAGTCAATCTGTGCTGTATCGGCAATAAACTTTTTTTCTCCAAAGTGGTAACCAAGCAGCAGGGTAGTATCCTTAAGGTCGGTTAGGTTAACCTCAATTCTGTATCCCTGGTTGTTTTGTGCGCACGAACTTAAAGTAATTCCTACTATTGTTATCAGCGTTAAAAAAATGCTTTTCATACTGTTATGTGTTAGTTAATATCATTTGTTCGCTTCGAGTTTGCGGCAAAATGCTGCTCAAAAGTATAAAAGATTATCATTACTGGTTTATAAAAAATCTTGTTGTTTTCAACAAATGCAGTACCATTTTGTTAAAACATAGAATTTTAATTGATCAAATAGTATGTCACAACCCCTAAACCGATTAGCACAGGAATCGAGTCCATACCTTTTACAGCATGCTTCTAACCCTATCGACTGGTACCCATGGGGCGACGAGGCTATTACTAAAGCCAAGCAAGAGAATAAGCTAATGCTTATTAGCATAGGCTATAGTAGTTGCCATTGGTGTCATGTAATGGAACGCGAGGCGTTTACTAATAAGGAAGTGGCCGATTTTATGAATAGCCACTACGTGTGCGTTAAAGTTGATAGGGAGGAGCGTCCCGATATTGATCAGATATACATGAACGCAATACAAATTATCACCCGCTCGGGTGGTTGGCCCTTAAACTGCTTTACATTACCCGATGGTCGACCCGTATACGGAGGAACCTATTTCCCCGCCGAAGCATGGCTCGATATACTTAAAAGCCTTCACTTTACTTGGATGTCGGAACCTAAACGTGTATTGGAAGTGGCCGATGAGCTAACTGACGGGATTTCCAAAACCGAAATCATTACTACTAAGTCGGAGCCAAAATCATCCTATGGCAATTCACTTCTAACCCTTGTAGCCAACTGGCAAAAGCATTTCGACGAAAGGTACGGCGGTTTAAAAGGAGCGCCCAAGTTTGCAATGCCCGAGTCGTTAAAGTTTTTAATGCATTATGGCTGGTCGTATGCTGATGATGAAGTGTTAAAGTACGTCGATTTTTCACTTGGTAAAATGGCGAAGGGTGGAGTTTATGATCATTTGGGGGGAGGCTTTTTTCGCTATAGCGTGGATGAGATGTGGCATGTTCCCCATTTCGAAAAAATGCTCTACGATAATGCACAAATGCTAAGCCTTTATGCTAATGCGTATAAACTTTACCAAAAGGAGCAGTACAAGGATATTGTTTACCAAACTGTTGACTTTCTTGAGCGCGAAATGCTTTCCCCTGAAGGTGGTTTCTTCAGTGCCATCGATGCCGATAGCGAGGGGGAAGAAGGACGGTACTACACATTTACAAAAGATGAGGTTGATGAAGTGCTGGGTAGCGATGCTGAGCTATTCTCAATTCTTTACGGCGTTTCAGCATCGGGAAATATTGATGGTCGAAATGCGCTAAGGATAGCATCAACCGAAAATGAGGCTGCTTGCGTTATTGGCGCCGATGTAGATTACGTAAAGCAAAAGCTCAATGAGTTTAACCAAACTATGCTACAATATCGTGATTCAAGGATTCGCCCATCAACTGATGATAAACAAATACTAGCATGGAATGCGCTTGCCATTCGTGGGTTTGTTGATGCTTACATAGCTTTTGCAGATGAAAAGTTTATTAACCTCGCGCTAAAATCCATTTCGTTTATCGAGAGCTATTTGGTAAAAGACCATGGCGCACTTAACCGAATTTACTGTAAGGGTAAAGCATCGGTTGATGCTTTTCTCGATGACTATGCTTTCTTAATTGATGCATACATTGCCCTTTACCAATCTACATTCGATGAGAAATGGATTGCTAAAGCAAAACTTTATACTGACTATGTAATAGCAAATTTTTTCTGTAAAGAGTCTGGTATGTTCTACTTTACCAGCTCAACTCATAACGATAGCATTGTACGTAAAATGGAACTCACCGATGGGGTTATCCCCTCATCGGGTGCGGTTATGGCCCATAACTTAAGTATTCTAAGTAATTTTTATTTATATGATGAATACGAGAGCATGGCAAAGCAGATGGGTGCAAATATTAGCAATCAGGTTGAGCGTGGAGGACCCTATATATACAAATGGGCTAGCTTGTTACTAAATTTCGAGTTGGGCAGTGCTCAAATTGTATCGAGTGGCGATATTGGTAAAGAAATGCTAAAACAGGTTTTACAGATTTCATCGAGGCCTAATACCCTTGCTTTTTATAGCTTAGCCAGTTCGGAAATACCTTTGTCGAAATATAAGGTTGAACAGAATAAGGTTAAAATTTGTATTGGTAATTCCTGTCAATTGCCATCGGATAGCATTAGCGAAATAGCTGCTATAATAAATGAGCAAAGGCTCCGCTAGTATAGCAGAGCCTTTAAATATGCACAATTCAGTATGGCAACTACCAAATTGTGGGTCTAACTTCTGGAGTTCTATAAAGTGCGTCGGTTGGTTTAATGCCAAAAGCATCGTAAAACTCATTAATATTAAAAAGCGCACCATTAACCCTAAATTTACCAGGTGAGTGCGGATCTTCTTTAACTCTCCGCATTAGCTCCTGATCGCGAATTACCTGACGCCAAACGTTGGCATACGAGAGGAAGAATCGCTGTTCGGGAGTAAACCCATCAATATCCTTAGGTCGATTGTTTTTCTCATACGATTTTTGAAGAGCATGATACGAAATGGTTAACCCACCGTAATCGGCAATATTTTCGCCAAGGGTTAATTTGCCATTCAAATTCATATCCTCAATTGCTACAAAGGCTTCGTATTGGTCGATAATTGTTTGGGTTAGCTCATTAAACTTTTCTGAATCTTCGGGCTCCCACCAATCTTCGAGGTTTCCATCCTTATTATATTTCCGACCCTGATCGTCGAAGCCGTGAGTCATTTCGTGGCCAATTACAACTCCAATAGCCCCGTAGTTTACAGCATCATCGGCATAAAGGTTAAAGAATGGTGGTTGCAGAATTGCAGCAGGGAAAACAATTTCGTTCATTGTTGGGCTATAGTATGCATTTACGGTTTGGGGGGTCATAAACCATTCGGTTCTGTCAACTGGTTTCCCTAGCTTATCCATATTTTGCCTAAAGGCAAATTGCAAAGCGTTCTTAATATTGGTTGCGTAGCACTCAGCCGTAACGGTATAATCGGAATAGTCTTTCCACTTATCGGGGTAGCCAACCTTAACGTTCATAGCATCGAGTTTTGCAACGGCTCTTTGTTTTGTAGTTTCGCTCATCCATTCGAGGTTTTGCATACGCTCGCGGTATACAGCTTTGAGGTTGGCAACCAGCTCAACCATTTTCTCTTTGGCTTCCGGAGGGAAATTTTCTTCTACATATATTTGGCCAACTAGCTCGCCAATGGCCATGTTGGCTGAGCTGGCAACCCTTTCCCAGCGAGGACGATTAACCTCGTTGCCCGAGAGTACTTTTCCGTAAAAGCTAAACTGCTGCTCAACAAAGGCTGAACTTAGGTATGGCGAAAACCTATTTACCACATTCCAAGTAAGGTACGATTTCCAACTATCGATAGCTGTTTCCGATAGCATTTTCGAAATTTCACTGAAAAACGTTGGATTGTCAATTACAAATTCCGCTGGAACCTCAATGCCAATGCCACTAAAGTAGTCGGACCAACTAAACATAGGGCTGTTAAGCTGCATTTCCTGAAGGCTAACTTTATTGTATGTTTTATTTGGATCGCGACGCTCAAGCCTTGTGTACGAAGCGTTTGCTAAGCGGGTTTCAATAGCCATAACGTTTTCGGCGCTTTGTTTGGCTTTCTCTTCATCGTATCCTAACAGGTTGAAAACCTGTTTTAGGTGTTGCTGGTATGCATTTCGAATTTCCGTTGATCTTTTGTCTTCAGATGTGTAGTAGTCACGATCGGGTAGCCCTAAACCACCTTGGCTAAGGTTTACGATAATTTCGGTTGTGTTTTTTCTGTCCTGTGCAGCGTAAATGTTAAATAGCGGCGATACTCTTGATGCGTGCAGCTGAGCAATAAGCTGTTGAAGCTCATTTGTATCTGCTATCTTGTCAATTAGTTCTAACTCAGGTCTAATCGGATCGATCCCTTTTAGCTCAACGTTTTCGGTATTCATACCTGCCTTGAAAAAATCGCCAACTTTTTGCCAGCTGCTTCCTGCTGGAGCATTCTTTTTGCTTGCAGCTTTTTCAAATATTTCTTTTAGAACAGCATTATTCTCTTCCTGAAGTATATCAAATGAGCCATAACGCGACTTATCCTCAGGTATGGTAGTTTTCTTAATCCAGGCACCATTAGCGTACGAGTAAAAATCATCACCCGGATTAACAGCTAAATCCATGTTGCTAATTTCAAGGGCTGGTTTCTGTTTGTCGGTTTGCGTTTTACATGCGCTAAGGAGGCCAAGTGTCATAATGATAAGGAGTATTTTTATTCTCATGGCTTAGAAATTTTTGATTATCACATTTGATAATTTTGCAGTGTTTTGGTTTAGCTAGTACATTAATTGTTGTTTGGCAAATGAATTAGATTATAATGCTATTGCTACAATATAGCAAAAAGCCCCAAGGTAAAATCTTGAGGCTTTGCTGGTGATACAAATTCAATTTATCTAACGGTTATAATGTGGTAGTCAATTTTGCGCTGATCGGGGGTTAGGCTGTATATCCAAGCAAAAATATTTTCCGAAGTGGTAATCCACTCTTCGAAATCGGGGTGATTGATCGTTTCGTAGTTAAGATACTTGATGGGTTTTTTAGTGAATACAAAAACTATTCGGGTTACCTCGGGTTCCTTCCCACTTTTAAAAAGAGGGTATTCAACTTGACCTAAAGGGAATGTAACCTTTTTGTTTGCTTCAATCATTTTGAACGATTCAATAGAGTTTGGGTAAAGAACCGAGGTGTACGAATCGGCAATTCCGAAAATGTGCAGGAAGCAATCTTTTGTCGATTGAATGGAGAAGGTTAAGTTTTCGCCATCGTTATAAACGGCTTTAATTCCTTCAATTCTTGCGTTGAAGGTTGGGTCAGGTCCAGTGGAGTAAAGTACAACCTTAGCGTTAATTGTAACCTCAATATTTGGAAGCTTCGAAAGCTCATCGGTAAAGGTTCTCGTGTCAATTATTTCGTAGCTTTGAACAGCCCCCCTGAGCTCTGCTTGGATATCGGAGCTGAAAAATTCCGAAAAATCATTGTTAACTTCGCTTCGGAAAAGCATTTCATAGGATTGAAGCTGTTCGCTAACTCCAGCTTTTCGGAGGGCCTCAACTTTAGCCATATTAAGCGCTTCGCGCTTAGCATCTTCGTAGCTAATTTTACCAGCAATTACGGCAATACCGCTCACGCTTTTAACATTAATCTCTTTTTGTGCCTTAAGGTTAAAGCCTGATATTAGAAGGACTAGGATTGCTAGAAGTAACCTTCTATTGCTAATTTTTTCCATGGTTTTGGTGTTTTTTGCTCAAAATCAATATCTATGCCAAGGTACAAAAAAAGCCGTTCTCTAGATGAGAACGGCTTAATAATTTATGGGATAGGATTATTCAAACTTTTTGAAAACCTCTTTAATCTTATCCATAGCCTCGCGAAGCTGCTCTTCGGTAATTACAAGAGGAGGAGCAAAGCGGATAATGTTTCCATGAGTTGGTTTTGCGAGTACGCCATTCTCGGCCATTGCTACGCAAACATCCCATGCGGTTTTACCTGGCTGATTGCGAATTACAACAGCGTTAAGCAGGCCTTTACCTCTAACAAGTTCAATCATGTCGCTTTTAATGCTACGGAACTCATCGCGGAATATTTTTCCCAAGCGCTCAGCATTCTCTTCAAGTTTCTCTTCTTTTATTACTTCAAGTGCAGCAATAGCAACCTTGCTTGCAATGGGGTTTCCTCCAAAGGTAGAGCCATGTTGCCCTGGCTGTATGCAAAGCATAATGTTATCGTCGGCAAGTACAGCTGAAACAGGGAAAACGCCACCAGAAATTGCTTTACCAAGAATTAGGATATCGGGACGAACGTCTTCGTGGTCGCAAGCAAGCATTTTACCGGTACGAGCAATACCCGTTTGAACCTCATCAGCAATGAAAAGAACGTTGTTCTTTTTACAAAGTTCAGAAGCTTTTTTCAGGTACCCTTCATCTGGAACAAAAACGCCTGCCTCACCTTGTATTGGCTCAACAAGGAAACCAACTACATTCTTATCTTCTAGGGCTTTTTCAAGAGCAGGAATATCATTGTAAGGAATTACGATAAACCCGGGTGTATATGGTCCGTATTCGGCTTTTGCATCAGGGTCGGTGCTCATTGAGATAATAGTGGTAGTACGGCCGTGGAAATTGTTTTCGCAAACAATTATTTTGGCTTCACCATCCTTAACCCCTTTCTTCTGGTATCCCCACTTACGGCAAAGCTTAATTGCCGTTTCATCGGCCTCGGCTCCAGTATTCATGGGTAGAACTTTGTCGTAGCCAAAGTATTTTGTTACATACTCCTCGTATTCGCCAAGCACATTGTTGTAAAAAGCCCTTGAGGTTAAGGTCAGGGTTTTAGCCTGATCAACCATGGCATTAACAATTTTCGGATGGCAATGTCCTTGGTTTACTGCTGAGTAAGCTGATAGGAAATCGAAATACTTTTTTCCTTCTACATCCCAAACATATACTCCTTCTCCTTTTTCAAGAACAACTGGAAGTGGGTGATAGTTGTGGGCACCGTACTTGTCCTCGCGGGCCATGTAATCTTTTGCTGTCATCATAGTTCCAATTAATTTAGTGTTGATATATAAATACTTATAGATAAATTCTCGGTAATTTATTTGGTTACAATCATAAGGTAAGTTTTCCAATTTTCAAATATTTATCGCCTAAAAGCCTGTATGTTAAGTAACATATTGAACCTTTGCTGCGCTTTGTTTGTTTATGTAATAAATAGTAAATATTAAACACGAAATATTATGTCTACCAGAATTATTGATGCCATTATTGAAAGAAAAAGCACGTTAGCTTTTGTACCCAAGAGTTTGTCAAAGCAGGATATCGATATGCTCTTTGAGGCCTCTCGTTGGGCTCCATCGTCATACAACGAGCAACCTTGGCGTTTTTACTATGTAAACAGAGAACAAGGTGACGCATTTAATCGTATGGTTAATGCATTGGCTCCAGGTAATAGCGAGTGGGCAAAAAATTCATCACTTTTAGTTTTTACTATAGCTAAGCAAACACTAACCCTTAACGGGAATAAAAATGGTTATGCAAAGCATGATGTTGGCTTAGCAACAGCTAATTTATTAGCACAAGCAACAGCAATGGGATTTGCAACACATCCTATGGGTGGATTTGATAGAGATAAGGTAGCTGAACTCCTTAAGCTATCAGATGATTTTGCACCCGTTTCGGTTATTGCTGTAGGGTATAAGGGTGATTTTGAAATGCTAAGTGAATTGAACCAAAAGCGTGAGCTTGCTGAAAGAAAGAGGAAAGAGTTAGACGAAATTAGGTTCGAGATAAAGTAGCTAAACAGCAGAATAGGTTGGTGTAAATTTTTAGTGCTACGATTTTGCATTATTGGGTAGCTCAATAAATACCGATGTGCCTTCTCCAACTGTGCTTTCAGCCCAAATTTGGCCACGGTGCATATCAATAAAATCTTTACAAATCATTAAGCCCAAACCAGTGCCTTTTTCTCCGTTTTCGCCGGTAGTGGTAACGCCCGATTGACCAGTAAAGAGTTTATCCTTTACCTCAGGTGAAATTCCAGTACCTGTGTCGTTAACCTCAATTAAAACACCCTTACTGGTTACTTTGGCTAAAATATTTACAATACCATTATTCCGCGTAAATTTTATTGAGTTTGAAACAAGATTGCGAATAATTGTCTTAAGCATATTCGTATCGGCAAAAACGTAAAGATTTTTATCAATATCAGTATTGATCTGTATGTTTTTTTCTTTGGCTGTATGCTGAACAAAGAATAGTTCATCAATAACAAGCCTAAATAAATTCTGTTTATCAGGCGAAAATTGTAGCGTATTTGTTTGCAATCTCGACCATTGCAGTAGGTTATCGAGCAGCATGTTTCCCTTAATTGCATTGTCGTGAATTATTCGCAGAAACGATAGCAACTCACTTTCAGAGTAGGATTTTAGCTGAGTGATAATTACCTCGGAATAACCCGAGATGCTGTTGAATGGGTTTTTCAGATCGTGAGCAATTACCGAAATTAGCTTATCCTTAATTTGGTTGATGCTTTTTAGCTCTTCATTCTTTTCATCGAGTGCCCTAACCTTACTTTGGATGGTTTCTTTCTGTGTAATTACTTCTTCATTTTTTTGAACTAGTGCTTTGTTAATCTTTTTAACTTTAACGTTAGCAAAAATGATGTAGCCTGCAAATACTACTACAACTACAATGAAAAAACCAGCAAGACCAAGCAGGTAGTATTGCATTTTAATTTTTTGAGAGTTAATCTGCTGCTCCTTAAGTAGGTACTCATTCTCTTTTGCTTGCTGTTCAAGTTCATGTACAACCTGAACGCGGCTTAGTACATCCTCTTTTTCGGTGCTGTATATACTGTCTTTGAGTGAGTTTAGGGTTTTGTAGTATTTAATTGCATAAGTAATATTCCCTTTTTGCTCATAAATTTGAGCAAGAATTTCAACCGCATTTTTTTCTTCGCCCTTCGATTCAATTTCTTGCGCAAGATCCAAACTCATTTGAGCATAGCGGAGCGCTTTATCCAAATTATTGAGTTTAATGTAGTCTTGAGCAATATATCTAAGTGTGCTTATTACTCCGTATTTATCGTTAAATCTTTGTCCAACTTCCAGTGCTTCGAGATGATATTTAAGGCTTTTATCATGCTCACCTATCGAACGGTAAACGTTGCCAATATTGCTTTTACTGGCACCGACTCCTCTTTCGTCATCGTCGGATTTGTTTACCTCTAACGCTTGATAAAAATAGTTTAGGGCTTGCTCATAATTTTGGTTACGAAAATGAACATGTCCAATATTGTTCAGTACAATACCAACATCTTTGGTTTTACCAGTTTTCTTTTGTGTTTCAAGTGATTTCTCGTAGTATTCAAGGGCTTTATCATCGTTGCTTATTTCGGAAAATACAAACCCAATATTGTTATAGGTTGAGACTAAGCCATCTAAATCATTAATTTCTTCTCTGATGAGTGAAGCGGTAAGTAGGTCTTCTAATCCCTTTTCAAAATTTCCGAGTACAGCCTTTGCGGTTCCAAGGTTATGAATGGCAAAAGCTAGCCCTTGCTGGTAATTAAGTTTTGAGCAGGCTTCGTATGCCTTTAATGCATACTCAAGCGAAAGCCGCGGATTGCTTCTGCGGTTTTGGTACGAAAGGTTATTGAGCGAGTCTACTAACTCTTGCGGTTTTTGCTCTGAAACAATATCGTAATTAGCGCCAATGGATTGATCGGTATATAAACCGAGAATTGCTGCAATTATAAAAAACTTTACTATTAGGCTCTTCATATCCATATTTTACAAACGCAAATGACTAGTAAAGATATTAATTTTTATAAAAAACTAAAATAATGCTATTGCTTAGCTGTAAACGTTAATTGATTAAAAAAATAGTCGTTACTACAATTTGCTTTTTAGTAGCTTAACTAATATGTCTCTTTTACGAATTGAAACGGGAACTTTTTCGCCATTGGTAAGTATTACATGACTTTCGGGGAAGCGTTTAAACTTGCTAACATAGGTTAGGTTGATGAGATGCGACTGGTGAACCCTGAAAAAGCCTGATGCTGACAGTAGATCCTCGAATTCTTTTAGCGTTTTTGAGACAAGTATTTTAGGCTTATCGGTAAAATAAAACATAGTATAATTATTCTCCGATTCACATCTTACTATCGATTCCTTCTCTGCTACTATTACTGTTTCAAAGGTTTTTAGTACAATTTTTTTGGGGTTTTTCTCGTGCCACTGAATGTTCTCAATAAAAGTTTGAAATTTTTTGTTGGTATCCTCATTAAGTACCGATTCTTGAAGCTTTTCCACAGCGGCAATCAAATCCGATGGATCAATTGGTTTTAAAATGTAATCAATTGCACTAAACTTAAACGCTTGTATTGCATACTCTTGGTAAGCGGTAATAAAAATGAATTTAAAATTAATAGAGGCGAACTCCTTTAATAGGTCGAAACCTGTACCATCGGGCATTTGAATATCGAGAAATACAGTATCGGGTTCCAGCTTGTTAATGGTTTCAACGCCAGATTCAACCCCATCTGCTTCTCCAATGATTTTCACATCGGGGCAAAAAATCTTTAGCATATTGGTCAGAGCTTCTCTGGCGGGTTTTTCATCGTCAACTATTACTGCTGTAATCATAAGGTCTTATCTAACTA
>Ga0334898_1000251_pt1 | contig 96900 bp, 72 predicted proteins | sample GraSluR3_MG_10_FD_207228 | JGI IMG/M metagenome (GOLD analysis project Ga0334898, IMG submission 207228) | Sludge microbial communities from methane-producing bioreactor in Wageningen University, Netherlands - Granular Sludge_3_08-R3 | ecosystem: Engineered > Bioreactor > Anaerobic >... | reverse complement strand
GTTTTAAAGTTAGTGTCTAGTCATATAACTAGATACAAAAATAATAAAAAAATAGCGATTGTCAAGCTTTTTCTTATAATAATTGCTCTAAATCGCTCTAGATATCTAGTTAATAGCCAAACTCAAGTCCCCCTCTCCTTTGAGGAGAGGGGGCCAGGGGGTGAGGTGCCAATAGAAGTCGGAGTTTCCGCTGCGCGGAAGATTGTCCAATTTTGAAATCTGAAATCTGAACTGTAGCAGAAACGGTTATTATCACAAACCGAATAGAAATTGCATATAAAATCAGGTTCGAGTTGCGGGGTATGAGGTTCGGAGTGTCCCGCGAACCAAATTCGACCCACGAATAAATTCGTGGGCTATGATATTTATCATTTAACCACCGAGTTCTCGGGGCAGGCCACCGAGGTCTCGGGGCAGGCACTGAAACACTGTTGATTCGGTGATTCGGTGATTTGTTTAGGTGAGGTACCGGATATCGGGGAAAGTGTTACATGGTTACATGGTTACATGGCTGTGTGTGGGTGTGGGTTTGAGTGAAGTATCTGAATCAGCATAACAGTTTAACCCACGAGGTTTCGGGGCAGGCCCCCGATTCTCGGGGCAGGCCACCGAGGTATCGGGGCAGGCATCCCGCTAAAGCGGGATTCGTTCGACTAAGCCTTTTCATTTCGCTTCGCTCATAAAAAGGCAGTCTCACGAATTTAACCATGTAACCATTTAACCATTTAACCATTTAACCATTTGAATTTATCAAAAATCATCATTCCCGGTCTGATTTTTCCTACCTTTGCCGGTAGAAGAAACCAGGAAAAATTTATCATATGTTTAACCCAGAAGTTTATAAAGCCCGACGCGAACAATTAAGAAGCATGCTTTCGGGAGGCCTTGTTTTGTTACCGGGAAATGATGAGGCATCGATGAATTATCCCGCCAATACTTACCATTACCGCCAGGACAGTGATTTCCTTTATTATTTCGGCCACGACCACGACGGCCTATCGGGGATCATGGATGTGGATGAAGGAAATGACATCCTTGTGGGCGATGATATCACCATCGACGGCATCATCTGGATGGGGCCACAGCCTTCGGTAAAGGAACAGGCCGCCGGATGCGGAACCACACATACGCTTTCGAGGAAAAACCTGGCCGGTTATATTCAGACTGCCCTGACAGGCGGCAGAAAGGTGCACCTGCTGCCACCCTACCGTGGCGACCACTGGCTCTTCCTGGAAAAAGTATTCGGGAAAAACCACGGCGATATCAAGGCTTTCATCTCGGAAGAACTGATCAGGGCCGTGGTAAAAATGCGTTCGGTCAAGGACGACGGCGAAATCGCCGAGATCGAAAAGGCAGTCGACGTAGCCTATATCATGCACACCACCGCCATGAAAATGGCCATGCCGGGTAAGGTGGAGCAGGAAATTGCAGGAACCATCGAAGGGATCGCCCTGGCAAATGGCGGACCTGTTTCCTTCCCTGTCATCCTCAGCGTTGACGGGCAAACACTGCATAACCACCACCATGGCAACGTGCTCAGTCAGGGACGCATGATGGTGACCGACGCAGGCTGCGAATCGGCACTGCACTATGCCAGCGACATTACACGGACGGTTCCCGTGGGCGGCAAATTCAATACACGCCAGAAAGAGATATACGAGATCGTGCTCAGGGCCAATATGGCAAGCATCGAAGCCATCAGGCCGGGCGCGTATTATAAAGACATCCACCTGCTGGCTGCCCGTACCATCGCCGGCGGGCTGAAAGAACTGGGCATCATGAAGGGCGATACCGAAGAGGCCGTAAAACAAGGCGCTCATGCCCTTTTCTTCCCCCATGGGCTGGGACATATGCTTGGCCTGGATGTTCACGATATGGAAGGGCTTGGAGAAAAATATGTGGGTTATGACGACAACATCCGGAGGAGCGATCAGTTTGGCCTCGCCTTCCTGCGTATGGCCAGAAAACTGGAACCGGGCTTCGTCCTCACCGACGAACCGGGGATCTATTTCATCCCCGCACTGATCGATCTCTGGAGAAAAGAAGATAAGTTCAGTGCCTTCATCAACTACGATAAGGTTGAAACCTATAAGGACTTCGGTGGCATCAGGATCGAAGACGACATCCTGGTTACCGAAACCGGCTACCGTGTGCTGGGAAAACCCATCCCGAAGACCGTGGCCGAGGTGGAAGCCACCATGGCCGGTTAATGGCAGGCATGCCGCAGCCCCCGCAGGGCTGTCAATTGACCCCGACACCAGTCAACAACAACTTAACAAACAGGCAGGATACCATCTGATGAAAAATCCGAAAAAAGCCATCCGGCTCATGACAATCGTCCGCATACTGGCGGCCATCATGGTGGTGGCAACAGCGGCATTGTATTTCACATACAGGGAACTGGCCTTATATCCGGCCATAGCGGGCTTCGCCCTGATCGCACTGGTCAATGTTCCCCTGCATATCCGGATGGCGCTTGACAGGGAAAAAGCGAAAAAACGTGAAAAACACGACCGGCAGCATACGCAAACATGAAAGGGGAGATCATCCATAAAGGGAAAAAGATCAGCTACCGCGATACCGGTCAGGGCCCGGTCATCGTATTGCTTCACGGATTCCTCGAAGACATGCGCATGTGGGACTACTTCAGGGATAGACTGTCGAAAAAATTCCGTGTGATCACCCCCGACCTCCCGGGCTTCGGCAGGAGCGAATGCCTTGGGCAGGTACACCTCATGGAACAGATGGCCAGGGTGGTGAACAAGATACTGAAACAACTCGAAGTGAAGCAATGCCTGATGGCCGGCCATTCGATGGGCGGCTATGTGGCCCTGGCCTTTGCCGAAAAATATCCGGGCAGGCTCAGGGGCCTGTGCCTCTTCCACTCACATGCCGCAGCAGACACGCCCGAAGCCAAGCTGAACCGCAACCGGGCCATAGAGGCAGTACGTTCCGACCACGGCAATTTCATCTTCGGTTTCTTCCCTGATCTCTTTGCACCCGGCAACGTTCCCCGCTACGAAAGAGAGATCCTCCGTATGCAGGATATCGCCATGAAGACATCGCCGCAGGCCATTATCGCCGCCCTGGAAGGAATGAAATACAGGACCGATAAAACCGATCTGCTTGTCAGCACCGGCATCCCCGTCATGTTCATCCTGGGAAAAAACGATAGCCGTATCCCATTCGAAAAGACCCTTGCCCAGGCCGCACTTCCCGCCAGGAGCGAAGTGATCATACTCGGCGGCGTCGGGCATATGGGCTTTATCGAAGCGAGAAAAACCTGCCTGCAGGCCATTGAAGCCTTCGCCATGAAGGTTTTATGATACCGCTTGTTAAGCCTTGTTAAAAAACTGCGAAAAAGGAACGAATTACTTATTTTTGCCAGGGCTTACTAATTGAACTTCAAGATACCGGCATGGGAAATATCAGATCTGCAACAACGGAAATACCAGATTCAGGAAACAGGAACAGAACCGCCAGAATCATCTTTTATGGCATCATTGTCATCTATACCTTCATCCTCTACGGCAACACCCTGAATAACCTGTATTCGCTCGACGACTACATCATCAAAGGAAAGAATGCGCAGTTGGTGGAAAACGGGGTGAAAAGCATCGGCGATATCTTTACAAGCACCTATACCAGCCGGAGCGGCCCCGACGGGCCGGAAAAATCTTACGGGTACAGGCCGCTCACCCGGCTCATATTTGCCGTTGAATACACCCTTTTCGGGCTCAACCCCCGCATCGGACACCTCATCAACGTACTCGTCTACCTGGCCCTTCTCCTGCTGCTGTTCAACATCCTGCGAAGGCTGTTCAGGGATTATTCCATGTGGTTCCCCTTTGTGATCCTGCTCCTTTTTGCGGCACACCCCGTGCATACCGAAGTGGTGGCCAGCCTCAAAAACCGGGACGAGCTGCTGAGCATGCTGCTGTCGCTTTTGTGCCTGCGGATGTTGCTGACCTACCACGACAGGAACCGGCTTGTTTTTCTGATTGCAGGCCTGCTGAGCTATGTGCTTGCATTCCTGGCAAAGCCGACGGCACTCTCCTTCTGGTTTGTATTCCCGCTCACCCTCTTTTTTTTCACCGACATGAAGCTGAAAAGGATCGGGATCATTACTGTCATGCTCACGGCCATGATCATCCTGGGCGGGATGGTGCCTTTCTTTTTCCTTGAACGGGCAAGGGATTTTTCGATGATAGAAAATCCGCTCTACTTCGAGGATAATTTCTGGAACATTCTCGGAACCGGCATGTACGGCCTCGGATATTATTTCAGGCTGCTGCTCATCCCCCACCCGCTTCTGTACTATTACGGTTATGACATGATACCCGTGGTGAATCTCGGGAACGTATGGGTTATTCTCTCCATACTCTTTCATGCCGGCATACTGGCCATTGCCATCTGGAAATTCAGGGAAAAGCACGTGATGGCCTATGCCATCCTCTTTTACCTGTTTACCATCGCCATGTTCAGCAACATCGTTTCACCGGTACCGGGGATCATCGGCGAACGCTTCCTGCTGGTGCCCTCCCTTGGCTTTGTGATGGTGCTGGCCTGGCTCATCTTCAGGCTATTCAAGGCCAGACCCGAATCAAGCGTCAATAAGCCTGTCAGGATCTTTCTTGTCATGCTGTTAACGGTGCTGATCCTGGCCCCCTATTCTTACAAAACCATCAACAGGAACAAACGCTGGTATTCGGACATGAGCCTGTACCGTGCCGACATGAAATACCTCGACCGGAGCGTGAAGGCCCACGACATGATGGGTACCATGATGATGAAACAGATTAACCAGGAGCTTGCCAAACCGGTAAATGTTGCAAAATTCCTCATGCCCGACATCGAGAAGGCCATCGGGCACTTCGGGCGTGCCGTGGAAATATGGCCCGGGCATGTATCCTCCTGGACCAACCTGGGGATGATCTATAACCACCCGCGCATTGCCGAACACCTGCTTGCCGCCGGCGATACGGCCCGCTTACTTGCGTTTAAGCAAAAAGCGGCCGGCAGTTTCAGGAAAGCCATCGGCCTCGAGCCTGAAAATGGCAAGGCCCTGTTTAACCTCGGGCTGACATATGAATATACCGGCATGATCGATTCTGCCACCTATTACTATGAGCGCTGCATCGAACACAACCCGAAAATCATCAACCCCCGCTCACGCCTTGCCGACCTCAGGTTTATGCAGGGCGAGGTACAGGAGGCGCTGATGCTGAACCAGGAGATCATACGCATCGATCCCAATGAAGCCCTGCCATATGTCAGCTTCGGGAATTATTACATGGTCAGCGGCGACACACTCAAGGCCATCGAAAGCTATGAGGAAGCCGCCAAACGAAATGCACGGCCCGAAGTGTACAGCTTCCTGGGCCAGTATTATCTTGAAAAAGGGGATACGGAAAAGGCTGATCTTTACCGTAAAAAATATCTGGACGCAACCCGGTGACCAAAGCAAGCATGAAAAGCCATATCAAAGCCATCAGCTATTACCTGCCTCCGAAGGCCGTGACAAACGACGACCTGGCCGGAGAATTTCCCGGTCTGAAGATCGATGACCTGACAAGGCTTACCGGTGTAAAAACAAGGTATGTTGCCGGGAGTGATGAAACCGCTGCCGATCTTGCCTTCAGGGCAGCCACGAAGCTTTTCGCCGAACATGGCATCAGCCCGGACGATATCGATCACCTGCTGTTCTGCACACAGGGTACCGATTACATCACACCCTCCACCTCATGCCTGCTGCAGGAACGCCTCGGCATCGCCGAGACTGCCGGGACCCTCGACATCAACCAGGGATGCACCGGGTATATCTACGGTCTGAGCATCGCCAACGGGCTGATCGCTACCGGCAACGCAAGAAATGTGTTGCTGCTTACTTCCGTCACCATCTCTCAGAAGATCCATCCCGCCGACAAAAGCAACCGCGCCATTTTTGGCGACGGGGCCGCCGCCAGCCTCATCTCGGTGAGCGAAAATGAAAACACCGGCCTCGGCCATTTTATTTTCGGCACCGACGGAAAAGGTTATGATGCCATCATCATCAAGCACGGCGGGGCACGCTTTCCGACTCACGTCTTCCCGGCCAGGGACTATACGGATGCAAACGGAAATATCAGGAACGACAGGAACTTTTACATGAACGGGGCAGCCGTGTTCACCTTCTCGGTCGAAAAAACCCCGAAAATGATCCGGGAACTACTCGGAAAAGCCGGGCTGAGCGAAGACGACATCGACCTCTACGTACTGCACCAGGCCAACCGCATCATACTCGAAAGCATTTTCAGGAAACTGAAGGTTCCTGAGAGCAAAAGCCTTTACCATCTCGAAAATTGCGGAAACACCGTTTCCTCCACCATCCCCATTGCACTTTACCATGCCATCGCCGACGGGCGCGTGAAAAAGGGCGACACGCTGGTGCTGGCCGGGTTTGGCGTCGGGTTTTCGTGGGCGGGATGCATACTCAGGTACTGACAGCAACCATCCGGATTCCCGGAACATCACTCCTGGAAATAAACCCGCTTCACACGTCCCGATATGGAAGTCATCACCTCGTAAGGGATGGTACCCAGATCGACGGCCAGCTCGCTCACGGTGCGTCCGTTGCCGAAAACGATCACTTCGTCGCCTTCCCTGGCCTCAATACCGGTAATGTCGATCATGCACATATCCATGCAGATGTTTCCCACGATATATGCAGGGTGGCCGTTCACCAGGAGATATCCCCTGCCGTGGCCAAGCCTCCTGTCGAGACCATCGGCATAACCCACTGGCACAACGGCAATACGGGCATCGTGCTCAAGTATCACTTCGCCGTAGCCCACCCTTTCACCGGCCCTGACGTCTTTTATCTGTGAGATGATCGATTTCAGTGTGCTGACATTTTCCAGCACGCTTTCATCGCCGGGATGGGAAGCTACGCCATACAGGCTGATCCCAAGCCTGACCATGTCGAAATGCGCATCAGAAAAACGGGTGATGCCGCCCGAATTGAGGATGTGACGCAGCACCCTGTGGCTGATACCGCTGCAGAAACCGTCGGCCATCTCCCTGAACCTTTCAATCTGCGCAAGGGTAAACGCATCGCTGCCGGGATCGTCGCTGGCAGCGAGATGTGAAAATACCGACTGCACATAAAGCCGGCGGTTGTTTCTGATCCTTTCGGCCAGCTTATCGAGTTCATCAGCCTCAAAACCCAGCCGGTGCATACCCGTTTCCAGCTTGATGTGTATCTTAACCGGCTTGTTGCTGGGCAGAATGTTCTTTTTGATGGCCCGCTCCAGTAATCCGAGAATGCGGAAATTATAGATCTCGGGTTCAAGCCCGTGTTGTATCATGGCATCGAGGCTGTGCTCTTCGGGGTTCATCACCATGATCGGTACAATGATCCCGGCCTTTCTCAACTCAACGCCCTCGTCGGCATAGGCAACAGCCAGGTAATCGACGCGGTGAAACTGCAACAGATTGGCAATCTCATAACTTCCGCTGCCGTATGAAAAAGCTTTCACCATGGCCATGATGCGTGTGAGCGGACTGATCTTCGATCGGTAGTAATTCAGGTTGCTGATCATGGCATTCAGGTTGATCTCCAGCACCGTCTCATGCGATTTATGCTGCAGTGCCTTGCTGATCTGCTCAAACTCGAACATCCTCGCCCCTTTCAACAGTATGGTCTCATTATTGAAAAGAGTAAACGAATACTTCCGCATGAATTCTTCCGTTGAGGAATAGAAGGTCTTTTCCATGTCGAACAATTCGGCCTGCCGTGATATGGCGGGGCCGATGCCGATGATACGGCTGATGTTCTTTTGTTTCAGGATGGCGGCTATCTCCCCGTACAGTTCTTCCGCATCTTTGCCGCTTTGCAAAATATCGGAGAGGATGAGGGTGCGTTTCCTTTTTTGCGACTGCTGGTTCAGAAAATCAATGGCAATGCTGAGGGAGTTGATGTCGGAGTTATAGCTGTCGTTGATGATGATGCAATGATTGATCCCCGCCTTCATTTCCAGCCGCATGGCAATGGGCTGGAGCTTTTTCATACCCCCGGCAATATCATCCGCAGATATACCCATATGCAATAACACAGCCCAGCAATGTATGGCATTTTCGATGGAAGCCTCATCAATAAAAGGTATCTCGATACTGATCGGTTCCCCTTTATACACCCCGCTGATAATGCTGCTTTCCAGCCCTGCCTTTCGCACTTCTTTCACCTGCAGGTCGGCAGGCTGTTTCCGGCTCCACGAAAATGAACGGATGGTTTCGAGCATCTGCGACCTGAACAGTACCTCCTGTACGGGTGCATGATCGGCACAATAGATCAGGGTGTCGACCTTGGTAAAAAGCTTCAGTTTTTCACCGACCTTTTGGTTCAGGCTGATGAAGTTTTCGCTGTGGGCTTCACCAATATTGGTGAACACACCGATATTCGGGCGGATCACTGCCTGCAGCTTTTCCATTTCATCGGGCCTTGAGATGCCTGCTTCGAAGATGGCCAGTTCGTTGGCGGCTTCCATTTGCCAGACCGACAGCGGTACACCCACCTGTGAGTTATAGCTTTTGGGGCTTCTTACGATCTTATAACGGTGTTGGAGAAGCTGGAACAGCCATTCCTTGATGATGGTCTTGCCATTACTTCCCGTGATGCCGATCACGGGGATGTTAAAGCGTTTACGGTGCGCCGCTGCCAGGGCCTGAAGGGCAGCCAGGCTGTTCTTCACCAGTATGAAACTGGCTCCTGGATAGTCATCCGGCTTCAATTTGGCCGAGCTGACCACAAATACCCTGATCCCTTTACCGTAGAGGTCGGGGATGTACTCGTGGCCGCTCCTCTGCCTTCCCTGCAATGCAAAGAAGACACATCCCTCGGGGGATATCAGCCGCCTGCTGTCGACCAGGATATCGGTAACCACCGGGTTACTATTGCTTTTCCGGATCAGCTCACCGCCGGTGATCGCTGCAATTTCGCTTACTTTAAACATACGCTTAAAATGATCATGGAATATTTCCTGTATAAGCCGGCTTGCATACCGGGCTCTCATTCGTCTATAAAACAGAAAACAATCTATTATATTTTATGTTGGGGCGGGTAAAAAATAATTCATACCAATGGCCAAACAATGCCAGCCGGATCAGTTATCCCCGTTTTCGGTCACGTTGGTTTTTATTTTCAAGGGATCCCCGTTCATCTCGTCAAACATTTTCCGGTTGCGAAAGATATCGCAGGCCAGAAAGATGGCAGAGCGCATCGACTCGGCCGAAGCCATGTTCTTTCCCGCAATTTCATATGCGGTACCGTGTGCCGGACTGGTGCGCACCACGGGCAGACCCGCCGTAAAATTCACTCCGTGTTCAAATGACAGGGCTTTAAAGGGTATCAACCCCTGGTCGTGGTACATGGCCAGGATGCCGTCGAAAGCGCTGAAGGCTGATGAACCGAAAAATCCATCGGCCGCATAGGGTCCATAGGCATGGATCCCCTGGTTAAAGGCCTCTTCCACCGCCGGGATGATCACCTCCTGTTCTTCTTTACCGAGCAGCCCCTCATCGCCGGCATGCGGGTTCAGTCCCAGCAGGGCTATGCGGGGTTTGGGAATGCTGAAGTCGCGCTTCAGCGAATATTCCATGATCATCAGTTTTTTCAGGATCAACTCCCTGCTCAGGTGCTTTGAAACATCCATCAGGGGAATATGTCCGGTGGCCACACCGATGCGAAGCTTATTGCTGACCATGAGCATCAGCACGTCTTCGGCGTCGAATTTCCCCGCGAGGTACTCGGTATGCCCCGGAAAATGGAAATTATCTGATTGTATGTTCTTTTTGTTGATGGGTGCGGTCACCAGCACATCGATCAGGCCTTCGTGCAGGTCGTTTACGGCCATTTCGAGCGAAAGCAATGCCATTTCACCAGCCACGGCCGTTGATTTTCCCAGGTCGATCTTTACTTCCTGTTCGCAGCAGTTGACAATATTCGGGCGCCGGGGGTTGGCAGATGCGGCATTTTTCACCAGGTTAAAATTAAAATCACTGACATCAAGAACCTTGCGGTGATAGGAAGCGACTTTTGAAAGGCCATAAACGACCGGTGTGAGTGATTCGAGCATGCGCTGGTCGTGCAAGGCCTTGATGATGATCTCGTAACCGATCCCGTTCAGATCGCCGTGGGTGATGCCTGCCCTGATCTTCTGTTCTGCGGCATCGGGGCTGTCATTCTTCTGCATGGTATTGGATTTAGGCTGCAAAGTTAAGAATTATCAGTTCACCGGATACCCTTATCTTACATGAAACATACCTGTGATGTGATGTAATGCAGCAGCTAAGATCCCTGACCGCAGCTGGTACATAAGAATTATTAAACAGGCAGCCCCAAGGGCATGCCGCCGGAAAACGCAAAGCGGTTGTGACCCCTGCCGGGAAGCGGGGCACTGTTATGTATTACCTGCCGATCCGTTTCAGAAATTCGAATATAAGCCTTACACCGATGCCGGTTCCTCCTGCCGGATGATAATTCTCTTTCTTTTCAAAGAAAGCCGTTCCGGCGATGTCGAGGTGGATAAACGGATAATCTGTAAATTTCTGAAGGAATTTGCCTGCCGTGATCATGCCGGCATCCGGCCCTCCGAGGTTTTTCATGTCGGCCACCTCTGATTTGATCAGCTCGGCATATTCATCCCAGAAGGGGAATTCGGCGATACGTTCGTAAACATCATTGCCTGCATCTTTCAGTCCGGCCATAGGTTTTTCAGCCCCTGCCTCCATGGCTACGATGCCATATCTGCCAATGGCCCGGGCGGCAGCGCCGGTAAGGGTGGCCGCATCGATCACCAGTTCGGGTTCATACTTTTTCGCGTAGCTGAGTGCGTCGGCCAGTATCATGCGGCCTTCCGCATCTGTGTTGATCACTTCCACGGTCATGCCGTTGTGCATGGTAATGATATCGCCGCTAACGTAGGCATTGCCGTCGGGGCGGTTATCAGTGGCAGGAAGCAGTGCAATTACGTGTACATTCAGGCGGGTACGCGCCACGGCATAGAGAACGGCGGCCATGGTAGCGGCTCCGGCCATGTCGCTCTTCATGTTTTCCATGTAATTGCCCGTCTTGATATTTAACCCGCCGGTATCATACACCACACCTTTCCCGACCAGGATGTAGGGCTTTGCATTTACCGGCTCGATGGGCTTCCATTCCATAACGGTAAAGGTTGGCAGGTCGAAACTTCCCCTGTTCACGGCCAGCAGGCCGCCCATCTTGAGCGATTCGATCTTTTTCTTGCCCATCACCTCCACACGTGCACCACAGGCTGCACCCATTTCACGAAAAGATTCGGCCAGCTTCTCTGCATTGAGGTTGCATACCGGTTCGTTTACCAGGTTGCGGCATTTGTTTACGGCATCAAGAAGGATATTCAGCTCTTCCAGATCCTCTTTCTTCAGGGCATGTGCCGAAATCTTCAGTTCATTGAATGTATAAGCAGCCTTTTCCCCTTCGGGGCCGGTCTTGTACTTGTTGAACTGATAAGCCGCCAGGCCCATCCCTTCAATAAAGGCAATGATGTTTTTGCCCGTTCCGGTAAAGTCGATCAGAGTGGCCGACTCCGACTTGTGATTATTCAACCGTTCACACAGCTTACCGCCAGCCTTTCGCATGGCTTCAAGTCTTTTATATACAGGTCGTTTCCTGTTAACCACCTGTACAAAAATCCATTGATTCAGCCGGTTGATGCTGACAAGTTCCTTTTCGTCCTTTTTAACCTGCTTGCGGACATATTCCTGTTCTTCGCTGGTAAGTTTGCTGCGGTGAAGGTCTTTGATCCTGTTGACCAGGTAAATGATGTTGTCACCGGAAGAAATCCGGTTCACCTTTTTAATGAGTAACGACATAGATGATAATTTTAGATTTGTGAGTCTGACAAAAGTAAAAATAATTAATTAATATCAAAAGTAATTAAAACAGATACAATCGATAAAAAAAAGCGCATTGATCTCATAAATTGGACATTACTGCAATCTTCAACAGAAGGGCACACACACTTGCGGAAGCATGTTGCATCAGTTCCGCCGGGTGTTGAACGAAAACTGTTGCGAGGGCAGAAGGCCTGCCCGAATTACAGTTTTTTGTGCTGCGACCGTTGCCGCCAAAAAATATCAATGTATCTAATTGGATTATTCCGTATCTTTCACACGTTAAACAAATCCAATAACTTAATGATTATGAAAAATTCAACGGCCTTCAGGGCATGTATTTTTCTTTTTAATCTGAACCTGTTCATGCTGATCCAGGGATTATCGGCATTATATGCCCGGACAGCCGAAATTGACAGCCTCGAACAGGTTCTGGCAAACACACGGGGGGAGGCACGTATTGAAATCCTTCATGAATTATCGAGGCTTTATGCACATATTGAAACCAGCAAGAGCCTTGTTTTTGCCACAGAAGGTGTTGAGCTGGCCAGGGAGTATGAGGATCCCCTCCGGCTGAGCGATGCCCTGAATGCCCTTGCCATTTCGCACTATTACCTGGGAAACATCAGCCTTTCGATCGCTTACCTGCAAGAATCCATTCAAATGCTGGAAGGCTTATGGCAAGCCGACACTGCCAACCGGGAGTTGCTTTTCAGAATATCCCTCCTGTCGGGGAATGTCAGCAATGCATATTCCCAACAGGGGGAATTCGAGAAGGCACTCGAAATGCTGCTCAAAGAAAGACGATATCATGAAAAGCTGATCGGGCATGACCCCGAAAACATCAAATACCAGCAACGAATGGCCATATGCCTGAGCAATCTTTCAACGGTTTATCGCGAGCTGAACAAACTCCCCGTGGCGGAAGAAATGCTTGTGAATGCCCTCATGAAAAGCCGGGAGATTAACTACAGCACCGGTATTGCCGCCTGCCTGAATAACCTGGGACTGTTGAGAATTGAACAGGAACGCTACCGGGAGGCGCTGGAGATCTATGAAGAAGCTTTGCAGTTGAACATGGAGCTGGCCGACAGCATCGCCATTGCGGGCACCTATAACAATATCGGGCTCATCATGGAAAATACAGAAGATTTTCAGCAATCGCTGCATTATTATAAAAGTTCGCTGAAGATCACCGAAAGGCTGAAATATGCCTATGGGATTTCCAATACCTCGAACAACATCGGCAAAATATACCAGTTAATGGGCAGGCCCGACAGTGCGGAAGTGTTCATCCTGAAAGGGCTTGAAACCGCCAGGAAAAACGGCCTGCTCACCCTTGAAATGCAGAGCCTGACCACGCTGTCGTCGCTTTACCGGTCGACCGGCAATTTCAGGCAGGCACTGGATGTATACCAGGATTATTCCATCGTAAAGGACAGCTTATTCAACCTTGAGCGAACAAGGCAGATAGCCGATATGGAAACAAAATACGAGACAGAGCGGATAGACCGCGAAAACCTGATCCTGCGCAAGGACATCAAAATACATAAAACTACCCAACGCTTATTGTTCCTGGCTGTTTTTACCCTGGTACTGCTTACCGCCATGCTATATTTCCTGATGCGGGCAAAGAACCGCTTGCTGAGGCAAAAAACCGCCATTTTCGAACAACAGAAGCAGATACAATCCATGGAGATCGAAAAAAAGGAAATGGAACGTAAATACTTTGAAGACCAGGTATTTGCCGAACAGGAGATTAACCGCCTTCAGAAGATCAAGCTGGAAGAACAAAACCGTAAACTGGCAGCCACGGCCATACAGGTGACTACCAAAAACCAGATACTGGAATCGATATTACAGGAGATTGACCAGGCTTCGAAATCGAAACTCCACGAACCGGATGAATGTTACCGTAACATCCGCAAAACCGTAAGGGCCAATATGAACCTCGACCGCGACTGGGAGCAGTTCAAACGCCATTTTGAAGAAGTCCACCCCGATTTTTTCATCAAGCTCACTGAAAGATATCCCAACCTTACACCGGGCGAGCAAAAGATCTGCGCCTATTACCGGATCAATCTCGGCACCAACGAAATTGCGCAAATCTTAAATGTCACCATTGCAGCCGTACAAAAAAGCCGGCACCGCCTGCGGAAAAAGTTAGGCATCGACTCCCGGATGGAAATGAACGAGTTCATGCTGAACATTTAATTTCAGGCGTCCAACCTTTGTCATAGCCCGGGATTTGCTTCCCCGGCCGTTCAACCTTATTTTTATCGCATTAAAAAATGTGATATGAATCGGTTTTTCTGTGCATCATCCCGATGGCTGTTTATCCTACTGATCAGTTCTTCCTCCATCACAGAAACCCATGCGCAATGGGAAAGGATTCCCGCCATAGAAGGGGGTGTGGTATTGTCTATGACTTCCGTTGACAATATGATCTTTGCCGGCACCATGCTGGGGGTTTCGGCTTATCATACCGGAGAAGCAGAACCGGCCTGGGAAACATTTATCGTCCCGCCAATCCCCGAAGTCACAGCACTTGCATGTTACAATGACTCTGTTGTGATCGGAACCCCTACAGGAATATATATCAGCAGTACGGAGCATCCCGAACTCATCGGCATGCAGAACAACCTCCCGGGCAACTACATCACCGACCTCCGCATCCTGTCGCTGGAATCCCGCCCCTGCCTGGTGGCAAATCTCAGGGAACATGGCCTTTATTATTTCTCGGATGAGACAGGCGACTGGACTGGCTGGAATACGGGGCTTCCCGGTTATAACATCCTTGAATTTGTGCAGGAAGAACAGGGCAGCGGTTGCCGGGCCGTGCTTGAGGAAGGCATCTATTTCAGCGAGCATGTGGGCGGCACCTGGACAGTTGAGGCAGACGGCCTGCCGGCCGATATTGTCAGATCACTGGCCGTTTCAGGGCAATACCTCTTTGCGGCCACCGAAAAGGGCGTTTTCCGGAAGAACCTTCTGAACCTCAGTTGGGACAGTATTCCGGGCTTGTCCGGCATCTATGTTGTCAAGCTCTTTAAAGCCGATCCGTTAACAGGGGTCAAACAACTGATCGCCCGCACCCGGGAAGGAGATATCCACTATTCCGGCAACGAAGGGGAAACATGGAATCCGTATCAACCCCCCGACGGGATGTTCCCCGAAATACTCTGCATTCATTCCATGGATGAAATAGCGTTGGCAGGCACGAACGGGGCCGGCATATACCTCTCTTCCGGACCCGGCGAATGGGAACCCCTGAATAACGGACTATACCAGGCCGACATCCAATCCCTGTCGACCTGGAACGGATTCATCATCATCGGCACGGCCGGAGCCGGCATTTACCACGAGGAACCTTCCGCAGGCATGGTTAAGATCAACCGGGGGCTGAAATCCCTCAACGTCTCATACGTAAAAGATGCCGGCCCTTATGCCGTTGCCTGCGCCGGAGGGATCATGTACTATTACGATAATAATACCGGGCAATGGAATGACTTTAATTACAATATGCCCAATCTTTCGAGATGCACCGGGATTCATTATCCACCCGACGGTTCAAGGATGATCGTGGCCAAAACGTCGGGAATCTGGTATATCGATTTCATGTACGAACAGCAATGGCACCCCCTGAACAAAGGTCTGGAAGGAACCTCCATCAGCCGGATGATCGCTTCAAACGATAAACTTTATGCCGCCACAACTGGCCACGGCGTTTTTGTCTTTGACGAGGCCGACACGGCCTGGGTGCAACTGACACAATATGGCCTTGAAACAGCAAATATCAAAACACTGGCCGAACACAATAACACCCTTTACGCAGGCACATACCAGGGCTTTTATGTCCTTGATCCGCCTTATGTTCACTGGATGGAAGAGAATACGGGGCTGGCACAGCATAATTTCCAGACCCTTGTTGCCCATCAGAATATGCTTATCGCTGCCGTGTTCCCGCAAAACTGCTATATTACGAATGCCGCAACCATCAAATGGGAAGACCGCAGCGAAAACCTGCCTGCCTGGACTTTCATAAGGGATTTCCTTGTATCGGGAAGCTGGATCTGGGCAGGAACCAACCATTCGCTCTGGAAACGCAACCTGAACGATATGTATTCGGCAACCGGAGAATTCCCCAGCCATGCAGAACTCATTTGTTATCCAAATCCTTTCTCGGAAATCCTCTATGCCGGGTTTAGGTTGAAAGGCAAGGGATTATCAAGCCTTGAACTGTTTGATGTAAACGGCAAAAAGCATTATCAGAGCGATGTGATGCCAGGCAGCCATCACCCCCAGGTATTCAGCGTCAATACAGGGCACTTGCCTGCAGGAATGTATTTACTGAGATTAACCCATGAAAGGGGAACCATCATACGAAAAACAATTAAAACACAATAAAGGACACGGTGGAAATAAAAGCGGCTACCGGTCGAACAGCACGTCAAAGGAGAACAGACATGATTTTTTGACTGACAGGTTCCGGTTTATTTCAAGCATTTTGAAAAACCAAAGTGATGAAGATACACGTGGAGATAGAAGTCAGCGGGGCGGAACTGTATGGCAAACCATACCGTTTTGCCATCTACCGGCAAGCCCGGCAGCGCGAAATATACGGATTTGTGAAATACCTGAACCATCATGTTTTACTTATCACGGCCGAAGGAGAGCAAAACAGTATCCTGGAATTCCTGGCCTGGTGCAAGGATAATTACACCACGAGCGAAACAAACATTATGATCAGGGATAAGACCAGGGTGCTAAACTATAGTGAATTCAGAATACTTGACCTGTCCACACAACAGCACCCGAAAACGATATGAATCAGGTTTTGGAAATACACATCATAATAAACATAACAAACAGCAACAGCCCGGCGGCATCCTGCCTCCCCAAAAACCACCATTGAAAATGAAAAATACCAGTTTTTGTATAGCGGCTTTGGTCATCCTTATCATACCCCTCATGCCTGTGGCCCAGGTTTGCATCAGCACCGATGGCAGCAGCCCGCACCCCTCGGCCATGCTGGATGTGAAAAGCGGTGAAAAAGGCTTGCTGCCCCCGCGCATGACAAGCGCGGGGAGAAATGCCATAACGAATCCGGCAGAAGGTCTGGTCATTTACAATACCGACCTTAAAGGGTTGAACCTCTATGACGGCACCACCTGGACAAGCCTCTCGGGCGGTTTCGAATGCGGGCTCAGCCAGGTAAAAGATATCGACGGCAACATCTACAATACGATACTGATACAGGATCAGTGCTGGATGCTGACAAACCTGAATACAGGCAGCCGGCTTGACCTGGGCAACGATCAAACCGACAATGGAATCATTGAAAAATACTGTTATAATGATTCTGTTGAGAACTGCAATATATACGGCGGCCTCTACCGCTGGGAAGAAGCCATGCAATATTCGCACGGGGAACATGCACAGGGCATATGCCCCAACGGCTGGCGCCTGCCCACCGATACAGAATTTCAAACGCTTATCGACAATTACGACGGACAGGATACGGCCGGCGCACACCTGAAGGAAACCGGCTATGTACACTGGCATTACTGGCCGGGTACAAGTGCAACCAACAACAGCGGTTTTACGGCCCTGGGGAGCGGATCCGTTTACAACACCGGAAGCGGCGATTTTTTTACACACAGAAAAACACACGGCTATTTCTGGTCTTCCTCTTACAGCATCGGTTTTGCAGATGTGCTGATCCTTTACAACTATCTGCCAGATGCCCTGATTGCCGGTAGTGATATAACCGAAAACCCGACTTCCTTTTCAGTGCGGTGTATCAGAAATGAATAAACCACGGGAATTATGAATCCAATGATCAGATATTTCCTTTTTGGCAGGAATACAAAAAACCCTAACAGCATTTTCGCCTTCATCGTTATGTTCTCCATCCTGCTCATACCGGGCTGCCTGTTCGCCCAGGCGGGGATAAACACAGACGGCAGCAGCCCCGACAATTCGGCCATGCTCGATATCAAATCCAATAACCTGGGTTTCCTTCCCCCACGCATGAACACCGCCGACCGCAACTCCATGACAGGTCCGGCCGAAGGCCTGGTCATCTATAATACGGATACCAAAACAATCGAATTATACAACGGCAGTATCTGGACCTCCCACACGGGGCGTTTTATCTGTGGTATCTCCCAGGTTAAGGACACTGAAGAAAGGGCTTACGAAACCATACCGATCGGCGACCAATGCTGGATGGCCAGCAATATGGACGCAGGAACAATGATCAGCAATTCTTCAGACCAGACGGACAACACATTTCTCGAAAAATACTGCTACGGCGATATTGAAGCAAACTGTGAGGAATACGGGGGGCTTTACCAGTGGGGAGAAGCCATGCAATACGAAATATCGGAGGGCGCCCGGGGTATTTGTCCCCTTGGCTGGCATATTCCCACCGCAGGCGACTGGGCAGCACTTGAATCTTCTTTGGGCGGAGCTGCATCGGCCGGTGGAAAACTCAAGGAAACAGGGACCCAGCGATGGAACCCGCCCAATACCGGTGCCAGCAACGAAACAGGCTATGGCGCACCGGGGGCAGGCTATATCAATGCCGGCAACCCGATTGAATTGAAATACTATTCCGGTTTCTGGACTTCCAGGGAGGAAGACGAAACCTATGCCGAGTATTTCTATCTCGCATATAACACCGCCGAATTAAAAAGCGGCTTTAACCTGAAAACAACAGGATTTTCGGTGCGCTGCATCAAGGATTGACAATAATTAAACAACAGATATATGAAAAAAGAAAAATGTCTCATTCAGGCTATCCTGCTGACCATTGCATGCTTATTTTCGGGCATGGGCATACAGGCACAATTACCCAATGATTCAACCTGCCTGCCGCCAAAGGTAAAAATCGTTGCCTCAAATGGATTCAAGCCATTTACCCTTGGGAAAAGCCAGGAGCTTACCTATACCGTGAGTGAATACCCCCCGGCGACTTCGCGGGTAAGTTTTGGCTTCATCGATAGCGACGGCATTGCAACAGGGCCGTCGCACACCATAACAAATGCAGGACCCGGAGGGGTTTCATGGTCAATCAACACCGACACCTGCAACTTCCCCCTATCGTCGCGTTTTCAGGTGGAACTCCAGTGGGGCGGCGACAGCACAGCCACTTACCGCATACCTCTTTGCAATTTGCCCGACACACTGAAGCTTTCCGCAACAGCGGGATGGGGTCCGTTTACATCCAACCAGTACCCACTGAATGATTCGCTCTGGAATCCTGTCCCTTCTCAGAAAAACACCATCACCATCAAGGATCTTCCTCCCAGGGATACCGCGGTATTGTTCAGGTTCCTGACTGCCGACTCCCTCGTGGTCGACTCCCTTTACGTTACCAGCCTGCCGGGCCTTTACCTCGACTCGGTGGTGATCCCCGAAAAGCATATGGATGGTTTACCGCTTTCGACACGCTATATCACGCAAACAACCTGGTGCGAAGGCGGGCCGCCCACCGGGATCGACACATATCATGATCTCAGGATCATCCCCCAGAAACCCAAACTGTTCTGCATGAATCAAGGGAATGTCGTAGTCGACTCCATACCCCCCGCTACACATCACCAGATAAATGGAAATGTATTGATGGTGGACAGCGTAAAGCACGGTCTTATAACCAATCGTTCGGTTCAGGGTGGCTCCTGGTTCGGTCTGTATTCATTTTGGTTTCCCTCCGACACTTTCACCATAGAATCATGGATATTCCCTGACGCTAAAAAACTCAGGCAAGCCACGGAAGGGGAAATGACCTTTATGAATGCAGACTCGGCCTGGTGGATCTGCCTGAAAAAGGAATCTGGCGAAATAAAGTTTGAACTCTATTTCGACAGCCGGTGGGGACGCTATGAATTGTTTACCGCGGTGGTAGACACTTCAAAATTACTCGACGGAAACTGGCACCATTTTTCATACCGGAACGCTATTGAATCAGGCCCGTATTATGTAACTTTTTTACTCGACGGCCAACCCCTGGCCACCACGGTAAACAAGACCAATTACGATCTTATCAGGGAGCACCCTGAATTCCAATTGCAGATCAAGACACTTCCCCTGCTTATTGGCGGCTGCCGTGCCCTGAATGATAAAAGCTCCAACGACCGGAGTTTCATCAGCATGATGGATGAGATCAGGATATGGAATAGTTTACGCAGCGATGAGCAGATAAGATCAACCATGAACCGTCACCTGCTGCAGGAAGAGAACCTGATCGGATACTGGAACTTCAACGACCTGAACAACCGGCTGAGTTACTTCGACGATCTGAGCTTTTATAATAATGAAGGTTCATTGTACGAGGGGGCCACGCTGGCTGAAGGAGATCCGGCCGGTGATGTGCTCGACAGCCTGCTGGTCATTTCCAGCAACCTCGAAACCGACTCCGTCCGTTATGAATTCTACGATGTGGAAAACCGGCTGATCGATGGCATTACATTGCCGTCACCCAACGGAAAGGCCCGGCTGGTTTATGATCTGTCGTCGCTGCCCAGCACAAGCAACCACCTTCGCATCCGTGAATACTATCCTGAAGAAAGGGATACCGGCCTGATAAGCGATTACGCACTCAGGGTGAACCCGGCCATTCCGCTTTCCACAGCACGCAACGGCTGGTCATATTTTTATTTGCGCTCCCCCCTTGGAAATTCCCAACTGCAGGGTCACGGAAGCCTTTTTAATGCCGTAACGGCCTGCGGCTTCCCTGACGGCAGCAGTAAAGTGGTGATGGGGCTGGAACATAACGGACAGGTATCGGATACCATGTCTTTTCACGCTAGTTCAAACCCATACCATCATTCACTGAAACTCGACGGGAGTACAAACTATATCAGGATCAACCAAAACATGAACGCTCCCGACCATTTCACGATGATGATGTGGTTCAAGACCAATTCGACCGAAGGCGGATGCCTGGCTGTGTTCAGCGATGATGTGGGCAACATGAAAAACGTCAACACAAATTACCTGCTCGCAATGAAAAAGGATGGATCTCTGGTTTACAGTATCATACAGCCCGATAACAGCATCGTAAACCTGCATGCGACAAGCCAGTATAATGACGGTGCCTGGCACCATGTGGCAGTCGTTCTTCCCGAGGGGGGCAATGGAATGGCAAAACTTTACATGGATGGATCAATCGTTGATGAAAAACTGTCTTCAGGCACTTTGCTATTCCCCGGCAACTGGGTATTCGGACACGCCGGCGACACCATTCCCCCATTGTTTCGCGACACCATCTCACAGTATTTCAATGGCGCTTTTTCCGAGATCAGCATCTGGGAGAAGGAACTGGATTATGCAGGCATCAACCGTACAATGTACCTGAATACCATTGACACCTGCCAGGGCGCGATACACTACTATCCTCTTAATGAGGGTGAAGGCTCCGGCCAACTTGTACATGACCGTATCTCGGATGCAAACGGACAGGTGGCGGGCAACGGCCAGCAATGGTTTACCGACCATGCCATATCGTATATCACATGGTACCGGGACATGGCAAAGCTGCCATTGCCGGGGATATATACACTTTTTGCCAGGGTCTTTCACCCATCAGGCCCCGATACGGGTTATTATTATCCGCTCGGAAAGTTCAATGTAAAAGATCCCCTGCCAGGACATGCCGTTACCTATAACCTGTCAGAAGGGTATGGTAATTTCGACCTGGGTACGAGCGTGAACAACACCATAAGCATATGGACCAACTACACCGCTCCGGGGGCCAATGAATATGCATTGAGTTACCAGTTCTTTGCGCCCGGAGGCCAGTTATTGCAATCGGGAAGCGAGGCTTTTACCGCCTCACCCTTTTCATACGAATTCGACCTGAACATGGGTATTGCCCCTCCCGGCAGCTATCTGGTGCTATATGTCAGTGACCTGGATGAGAAGGCGGATGCCTACCCCCTCTACTTCCCGATCCTGATCAGAACCATGGCGCCGCCAAAGGTTACGGGCGACTTTGGCCCGTTTAAACAGGCCATCGCTCCGGGAACCATGCAAGCCATGAATACTTTTACCATCAAAACCGATGTGATTGAAAACCTCACGCAGGTAAAAGGCAAATTTTACGACCGTTACGGCATCCTGATCGCAGAGGAAGACGCAACAAAAACAGGGTTTGTAAGCTGGCAACTGAGCCACGATATGGCCCGGCTGTCGCCACCCTTTACCTCCATGAAACTGGAATATTACCTGAACAACGAACCCTTTCCCGGCCTGGTACAGGGGCCATTCTACATTCCCATTACACGGACACGCCCATTCTGGTTTGATTTCCTGGCAGCCGAAGACTTCTCAAATATCAATGAAGACACAGTAACGGGAATCGTAACATTCAAAATATCGACACCCATCGAGAACCAGCACTTCTTCGACAATGCCGTGCACATCAGCATCCCCAACAGTGTGCCATTGCTGGGCGGGGCAAGCTCACAACTACAGGCCCCCCGCATCAAATCGTCGCTCAGGTATACCATCGACAATAACAAGCTTGAAATAGACGGCAATCCAATACTCGACCAGAAACTCTTTCACCTGGGATGCGGCAAACTGGGAACATTGTCATTCGATTTCGAGAACGACAGTTACGACACCTCTTACCTCGACCAGCAGAACAACCTCTTCGCCACACAGAACTTTTCCACCTCAGGAAGCATCAGTGCCAGTTTTGACAAGATCAAAGAGATAGCGGAACAGATAAAGATGATCGTCGACATTGCCGGGGCGGTCAATCCCGAAAGCGCCATCATCTCGCCTTCATTCTCCGTTTCATTTTCAGGAGGATTCAAATACTCATCCAGGCTTAACCTCATGCTCGACACCATAAATAAAAAGAATGCCTGGGGGTCGCATGGCAAGCTGAATGTTGATTCAGACCCCAGCCATACCGACAATGCATCCTATCATTTTTACGCCGGCTCCTTCGGAGTTGAATTCGAGATCGGCGCCAAATTGCTGGAAGGATTGCTTGAAGGCGACTTCTGTGTCGACCTGCGATTCAACCTTGGCTTCGGGCAGTCATATATCAGCATTCCAAAAACAGACAAACGGTTCCTGAAGGATTTCGGGATAGATATCCATGGCAAATTCGTCGTGAAGGAATTCTGGGGCCTGGCAGAACAAACCGTTTGGGGTCCCAGGCTTTTTTACGCCCATAAATTCTGGGGCGACGACCTTTCGGATCTCTTCCCCGACTTTGAAAACGAAATTGAATATACAAACGGGATTGCCGGTGATATCATCCCCGTGAGCTCACTGGCCAAAACCCCGCTGGCCTATCCGCAGGCATCCATTGCGGCATCTCCCGACTTCCAGCTCTTCACCTGGCTGGAACAGGGCAAATTGCCCGGGGAAAGGCATCTCCGCTCCAGGTTCCTGAGAAATAAAACAAAGAATTTCTCAGATAAACTAAGCATTCACAGCAGCAGTCACCTGATCAACAATCCCGTTTCGGCCGGATTCAGCGACAGCACCGTACTGATCACCTGGACCGAGGCGCGGCATGACCATAAGAGCCTGCAGAACGTGGAACCCGAATACCTGCTGCGTGATTTCGCCGAAAGCCAGGATGTATGGTATGCCGTCTATGATATCGCGAATGACAGCATTATTCAGCTCGAGATGATTCACGACAATACCACGGATCTCACTTCAGGAAGGGCGGAAGCCAGGCCCAAACTAACCGTGATTTCCGCCACCCAGGCTTTGCTGGTGTGGCAGGTTGCCAACCTTGATGCCGGATTATCAGACCTTTGGTATACTACACTCACAAAACAGGGAGATCAATGGTTGCAGGGAATACCACAGATCATTACGGAAATAGAAGGGATCGAAAGCTCCCTTAATCTTGCCTCCCCGGCCGAAAACATGGCCGTACTGACCTATATCAACGACATCCCGCCCGATATGTCGACCAACAGGATCATAACATCCGTTTTTAGCGATAATGCCTGGACGAAACCCTATACACTTGTACAGGACGAAAAGATGTATATCAATTACTGCGATATGGGATTCAGCGGAGAAACAGGCGGGCTTGTTTACACTGCCTACATGAAGGAAGAACTGAAAAGCAACTACGAGAACCTCATGCTTGTTCCATGGGATGCATCGGCAGGGAACTGGGATACCACCGCCTGCATCGAATTGCTGGCCGACTCGGTCCATCACCTGCAATACCCCGGGATAACGGTATATGAGGATGGTTCAACCGCGATCGTCTGCAAAGCGGAACAATTCGTGATAAAAGGCGATAACAGCAAGATAAGCCTGATTGACCTTTTCTCAGGAAATCTCAACAACCCGGGGGCCGAATGGTATCACATACCGGCCAATCCTTACGTTTGCGACACGACCAAGCAAATTTCCGAGCTCAGCATTTCCTGGGTCGGGGAAGACACCCTGATGGTGCTTACACAAGAATATGTCATGCTGCCGGCCAATACTCCCTACACACCGGTAAACGGCATCGTATGGGGCGATCCATACATGAACCAGGTGTTGCGGTGCTTTGCCCTGCGCGATGGCGGAATCATCGAAAATGTTGAAGAAGACCATTATAACCTGTTCATTGAAGAATCGACATTGCCCGACTCCCAGCCACTGCTTTACCAGAATTATCCGAATCCCTGCAATACGCACACTACAATAGGTTTTGAACTCAGGGAACCCTCGGAGGTATTGCTTGAACTATATGATATCAGGGGCTACCGGGTGGCAAACCTCGCCGACCAGAACCTGCCGGCAGGCGGATATGCCGTAAGGGTTAACACGGCGGAGTTGGAACCGGGAACATATATTTATAAACTCTATGCAAACAATGCCGTTAAAACGGCCAAAATGATCGTGATCAGATAAAGAAGATGCCTTTGAGCTGCCATATATAATAGCAGATATAAACAGCAGCAGGCTTTTTCAGTGCATGGAAAACCAAAAGGGGAAAGGGCGGTCAGCTCCCTGGCAGGAATGACCGCTTTTTCCCTTAGATTTGTTACGGTTAAACAAACAAATGCCATTGCATATCGACTGTTTCCTGTTTTCTGACAATAGCACATGAGCCATGTACAGGTTTACCCTTTTTCCCGTCTTCCTTCTTGTCTTAGTGCTTGCGACGATATCCTGCCTTGATGAAATCGGGCCTAAGCAAACTGAACCGCTTAGCGGCCCGGATCACACCTCGAAACCTTACGCCCGCTACTGGTGGTTTGCCTCGGTAATGAAAAATAGCGACATCCGCTACAACCTCGACTGGCTAAAGGAAAATGGCTTCGGAGGTGTGGAAATAGCCTGGGTATATCCGCTGAACCGGATGAAACCGGAAGATTCAAGCTATACCCCGCGGCAGGCATGGCTCAGCCCCGCCTGGCAGGAAGTTGTGCAATATGCCATGGAATATGCCGACAGCATCGGGCTGGGATGTGACCTGACCATGGGGACTTTATGGCCTTTCGGCGATTCATACGTCCCATTTGAACAGGCCGGCAGGAAGTGGGGCGATACGGGCTGGAGACAGGAGATCACGGCATCCTGGGAATACCCGGATAAGGGATATGTTATCGATCACCTGGCAGAAGAAAGCTACCTTCCCTATTTCCGGAGGATACTCGATTCCTTTCCGCGTCCCGCCATGAAAATACCAACGGCATATTTCATCGATAGCTGGGAAGTGGAGACAAGGCATCTATGGACAGATGGGTTTGAGAAGGAATTCATTATCTCATAAATTAGACATTACTGCAATCTGCAACAGAAGGGCACACACATTTGCGGAAGCATGATGCATCTGTTCCGCCGGGTGTTGACCGGAAACTGTTGCGAGGGCAGAAGGCCTGCCCACAAGACAATTTTTTAAGGTCCGACCGGTGCCGCCCAAAAAACATCTATGGATGTAATTGGATTATTTCATATCTTTCACACGCAAACAAATTCAATACCTAATCATTATGAAAAATTCAACGGCCTTCAGGGCATGTATTTTTCTTTTTAATCTGAACCTGTTCATGCTGATCCAGGGATTATCGGCATTATATGCCCGGACAGCTGAAATTGACAGCCTCGAACAGGTTCTGGCAAACACACGGGGGGAGGCACGTATTGAAATCCTTCATGAATTATCAAAGCTCTATGCAGTTATTGAAACCAGCAAGAGCCTTGATTTTGCCACAGAAGGCGTTGAACTGGCCAGGGAATATGAGGATCCTCTCAGGCTAAGCAAGGTCCTGAATGCTCTTGCCATCTCGCACTATTACTTGGGAAATATAAGCCTGTCAATCGCTTACCTGCAAGAATCCATTCAAATACTGGAAGGCTTATGGCAAGCCGACACTACCAACTTCGAATTGCTTTTCAGGATATCACTAATGTCGGGAAATGTCAGTAATGCATACTCCCAAAAGGGTGAGTTCGACAAGGCACTCGAAATGTTGCTTAGAGAAAAAAAATATCATAAAAAACTGATCGGGCATGACCCCAAAAACATTAAATACCAACAAGAAGTAATCAGATGTCTGAGCAATCTCTCAACGGTTTATCGCTCGCTGAACAAACTCCCTATGGCGGAAGAAATGCTTGTCAATGCCCTTGCGCAAAGCAGGGAGATAAACTACTTAAATGGTATTGCCCCTTGCCTGAATAACCTGGGAATGCTGAGAATTGAACAGGAACGATACGGGGAGGCACTTGAGATCTATGAAGAGGCTTTGCAGTTGAACATGAAGCTGGCCGACAGCATTGCCATTGCTGGCAATTATAACAATATCGGGCTCATCATGGAAAATACAGAAGATTTTCAGCAATCGCTGCATTATTATAAAAGTTCGCTGAAGATCACCGAAAGGCTGAAATATGCCTATGGGATTTCCAATACCTCGAACAACATCGGCAAAATATACCAGTTAATGGGCAGGCCCGACAGTGCGGAAGTGTTCATCCTGAAAGGGCTTGAAACCGCCAGGAAAAACGGCCTGCTCACCCTTGAAATGCAGAGCCTGACCACGCTGTCGTCGCTTTACCGGTCGACCGGCAATTTCAGGCAGGCACTGGATGTATACCAGGATTATTCCATCGTAAAGGACAGCTTATTCAACCTTGAGCGAACAAGGCAGATAGCCGATATGGAAACAAAATACGAGACAGAGCGGATAGACCGCGAAAACCTGATCCTGCGCAAGGACATCAAAATACATAAAACTACCCAACGCTTATTGTTCCTGGCTGTTTTTACCCTGGTACTGCTTACCGCCATGCTATATTTCCTGATGCGGGCAAAGAACCGCTTGCTGAGGCAAAAAACCGCCATTTTCGAACAACAGAAGCAGATACAATCCATGGAGATCGAAAAAAAGGAAATGGAACGTAAATACTTTGAAGACCAGGTATTTGCCGAACAGGAGATTAACCGCCTTCAGAAGATCAAGCTGGAAGAACAAAACCGTAAACTGGCAGCCACGGCCATACAGGTGACTACCAAAAACCAGATACTGGAATCGATATTACAGGAGATTGACCAGGCTTCGAAATCGAAACTCCACGAACCGGATGAATGTTACCGTAACATCCGCAAAACCGTAAGGGCCAATATGAACCTCGACCGCGACTGGGAGCAGTTCAAACGCCATTTTGAAGAAGTCCACCCCGATTTTTTCATCAAGCTCACTGAAAGATATCCCAACCTTACACCGGGCGAGCAAAAGATCTGCGCCTATTACCGGATCAATCTCGGCACCAACGAAATTGCCCAGATACTGAATGTCACCCTTGCAGCAGTGCGAAAAAGCCGGTACCGTCTTCGCAAAAAGTTAGAGGTCGAATCACAGACGAAAATGAACGAATTCATGCTGAGCATTTAATAACACACTTTAGCCTTTGCCACAGTCTGGAATTTGTTTTTCCGGCCAGTCGAGCCCACTTTTTTTCTCATAAAAAAGTATGATAAAAAAGTCTTTTCAGTCTATTATCCCGCTGGCGATTAATCTTTCTGACCAGTTCTTCTTCCATTACATTATCTCATACGCAATGGAAAAGAATTCACGCGGCGGAATGTGGCATTGTATTCTTAACGGCTCAAGCGGATAATATGATCCTAGCCAGCAACATGCCGGGGGTTTCGGTATTTATTACCGGGGATACAGAGCCGGCCCGGGAAACATTCATCATCCCACTAATACGTGAAGTTACCGTACCTGCCTTTACAATGATTCTATAATGATCGGAACCCTCACAGGAATATAGATCGCAAACAGCAATATCCCGAACTAATCGACCTTGAAAACAAGTTCCCCGGGAACTACATCACCGTCCTCCGCATCCTGTCGCTGGAATCCCGCCCCTGCCTGGTGGCAAGTCTCAGGGAACAGGGCCTTTATCATTTTTCGGATAAGACAGCATTGCAGGCTTTCAGGCATTTATACTACCAAACATTTTAAAACCAGCCTGGCAGCCGGTATTAAACAACTGATCGCCTGCACCCGGGAAAGGCTTTTAACCGGCGCGGGCATCACAGTCCGGGTTTCAACAGCGGCCCGAGCCCTTCCATGATCTTTTGAGTGGCGCCGGTGCTTTCCAGCATATAATTGCGGTTTGTCTGGCAGGCATGCCGGTAGGTTTTTTCGTCGGCCAGCATCCTGTTCAGTACCTGCCTCAGCTCTGCAGCATTCTTAACCGGGAAGGCTCCTCCCCTTCCCGCCAGGTCGACGGCCTCCCTGAACTTTTGGTATCCGGGGCCGAAGATCACCGGTATCCCGTTTACGGCGGGTTCCTGTATGTTGTGCAGTCCACCCGAAAAAGCACCGCCGATATAGGCAATATCGGCATAGCGGTAAATCGACGACAACAAGCCGATTGTATCGATCAGGAGTACCTGCTTTTCGTGCCACCCGGCCGGATTGTCTTTGGTATAGCACAAAACCGGCATATCCATGACAGAGCGTAGCTGTTCGATCCTGTCTTCCCTTACTTCATGCGGGGCGATGATCACTTTTAACCCGGGAAAGTTTCCGGGAATGGTTGCCAGGAGCTCTTCGTCCGGTGGCCATGTGCTGCCGGCGATCAGCACCCTGCTTCCATGGCAGAAGTTTTCAATGGCAGGATCTTCATACTTGATTTTCAAGATGTCTGCCACGCGGTCGAAACGCGTATCGCCACTTACTGTTGTATTCATGATGCCCCATCTGTGCAATAATTCTTCCGATGCCGTATCCTGCAAATAAATATGTTCCGCTTTGCGCAGCCGTTTCCTGAACCAGCCGCCATACCATTGGAAGAAATGCTGTTTTTCCCTGAACAGGGCAGAAATAAATACCAGGGGGACATTATTTCTTTCCAGGGCAACGAGGTAGTTGAACCAGAATTCATATTTGATGAAAACGGCAAGCTGTGGCCGCAGCATACTGACAAAGCAGTCGGCATTCCGGCGGCTGTCGGGCGGAAGGTACATCACCTTATCGGCACCCGGATAATTTTTCTTCTGCAGGTAACCCGAAGGGGAAAAAAAGGTAAGCAGTATCTTATATGAAGGGTACTCCCGTCGCACCGCCTCCATAACTGGCCTGCCCTGTTCAAACTCCCCGAGGGAGGCGGCATGGAACCAGAGGACCTTATCGCCCGCAGCAAACGCATTTTCAAGTTCCTTCTTCCATCCCCTGCGTCCTTTTACCCACGCTTTGGCCTTGGCGCTGAAGGGCGAGGCCATGCGGATCAGAACCGTATACACGGCGATGGCCATATGATAGAGGAAAGCCATAAAAATGCAGTTAATTTATATAATAGGCGGAAGGTGCACGCCTGTACAAAGGAATGACCCACCCGATCCTGATCCCGAAAAACAGGTCAAAATACTTTGTGTCATCTTTCAGGCCGGTATCGAAATTCACATCACGGCGGTTTTCTGTCCATGCCTGCGAAACCTCAATCCCGCCAAAAAAGTTCCATACACGCGTGTCGCCCATATACATATAGCCAATGAACTGGTTCAGTCCGAACCCGCTTGTAAGCCTGTCGTAACCTTTTTTATAATCCCCCTGCAGTTGCATGGCCGTATTGTCGAGCACATTCACCACCAGCCGGTGCTGGATATAGCCGGCTCCCAGCCTGAACATGATCCCCGAATTGGGATTGGGTCCAAGCAACGGGAAAAGTTTACCGGCATGCGCCCACAGCATGTGTCCCCGCTCAAAATACTGGAAAACGGCGTATTCCCCATTCTGCCCGATCAGTTGCCCGTCGTGGGTCAGGATATTTTTAAATATTTCATCCCCGTTCTTCACCTTACCTCCAAAAAGGTAATTATACTCGATGCCAAAATACAGGTTTTGTTTTGTTTTAATGCCCAGCCCGGAGCCGATATTCGAGGATGGGCCATATTTCGAAGCGATATCACCTCCCAGCATAAAAAAACCATAGGTTCCATAGAACACAGGGGTGGTGATCGAGCTGTCCCTGACACTGACCTGCCCGCTCACTGTTATGGTGTGCCATAAAAAGACCAGAAGCAGGACCGGACGAAAGTAGTTTTTCTTCATGCCACAAATTAACGAAAAAATGAGGTATGTGGTATGCAACCCATCCCGTTTATTATTCAGGATCCTATGGGTTTCTTTTCCCTGGCCCGGGAATATTTTTTAGTAACCGTCCAATTATCATTTTTATGGCAACACTTATCATCATACAATTTATAACAAATCTACCGGTATGGGCATGATAATATGTATAAATTTGCAAGCGCAAAAAAACGGGATTATTAACAAAAATATTGGTATTACATGAAAAATATCCAGATGGTTGACTTGCGCGGCCAGTACTTAAAAATCAAAGATGAGATAGATGCCGGGATACAGGAAGTAATTGATTCGTGTGCCTTTGTGAACGGTCCGGCGGTGAAGGATTTTCAGGCCGGGCTGGAAGAATACCTCGGGGTCAGGCATGTGATACCCTGTGCCAATGGAACGGATGCACTTCAGGTTGCCATGATGGCGCTGGGCCTCAGGCCCGGCGACGAAGTGATTGCACCTTCCTTTACTTTTATCGCCACTGCCGAAGTGATCGCCTTGCTGGGGTTGACCCCGGTGCTGGTTGATGTGGAACCGGGCACCTTTAATATCGACCCCCTTGCCGTTGAAAGGGCGATCACCCCGAAAACAAAAGCCATAGTACCCGTTCACCTGTTCGGGCAATGCGCCAACATGGAAGCCTTGCAGGAAATAGCCGGCAAACACGGCCTGTTCATCATTGAAGATGCCTGCCAGGCCATCGGTGCAGATTATATTTACAAGGACGGAACAAGAAAAAAGGCCGGCGCTATGGGAGAGATCGGCTGTACTTCCTTTTTCCCCTCCAAGAACCTGGGTTGTTACGGCGACGGCGGGGCTATCTTTACCAACGACGACAAGCTGGCCGAAGACATGCGGGCCATCGTGAACCATGGAATGAAAATCCGTTATTACCACGATATGATCGGGGTTAACTCAAGGCTCGACAGCATACAGGCTGCGGTGCTGAGGGTCAAGCTCAGGCATCTCGACGAATACGCCTCGGAAAGACGCAGGGCTGCATATTATTACGACCGCGCCTTTGAAAAATCTGACGTGCTGCAAATACCTGAACGCTACCAAAACTCCACACATGTCTTCCACCAGTATACCCTGGTCGCCAAGGGCATTGACCGTGACAAGCTCCAGCATCATCTTGCAGGCCGGGATATTCCTGCCATGATCTATTACCCGGTGCCACTGCACATGCAAAAGGCATATATTGACCCAAGGTACAAGGAAGGCGACTTCCCGGTTACGGAAATGCTGTCGAAACGGGTGATCTCCCTTCCTATGAGCACCGAACTTGATGAAGAGCAATTGGAATATATCACCGCATCGGTCATTGAATTCCTGCAAGCTTAAGCATAGCCGGGATGCCCGTGATGGTCGGGATATCCGGCATTGCGGAAGCGAAGGTTTTCCATAAAATTTGTACCTTGCGTAAAATTTCTGCGTAATGAAAGTACTCGTTACAGGCGGCACCGGATACATTGGTTCCCATACTGTTGTTGAATTACAGGAAGCGGGATTCGATGTGGTCATCGCCGACAACCTGGTTAATTCCGATCAGGAAGTGGTCAACTCCATCGGCATGATCACGGGTATCGTACCGGCTTTTGAAAAGACCGACCTGAGCCGGCCCGGACAGGTAAAAGAACTATTCGAAAAGCATCCCGGCCTGGAAGCTGTGATTCATTTTGCCGCCCTCAAAGCCGTGGGCGAATCGGTGAAGATGCCGCTTGAATATTACCGGAACAACATTTTCAGCCTGGTAAACCTGCTGGTCACCATGAAGGAATTTTCGGTCGACAAATTCGTGTTTTCCTCCTCCTGTACCGTTTACGGGCAAGCCGACACTTTACCCGTGAGGGAAGACAGCCCCCTGCAGGAAGCAGAATCGCCATACGGCAACACAAAAAGAATAGCGGAGGACATCCTGCGCGACGAAGTGGCTGCCGGGGATCTTCGCTGCATTTCACTGCGCTATTTCAATCCCATCGGGGCGCATCCCTCATCCCTCATCGGTGAATTGCCGCTGGGGGTTCCCGACAACCTGGTCCCTTACATTACACAAACCGCCATCGGCAAGCGCGATAAGCTAAAGGTTTTCGGTAATGACTATGATACCGCCGATGGCACACCCATACGCGATTATATTCATGTTGTGGACCTTTCGCGCGCTCATGTTCATGCACTCAGGCGCCTGGCGGGGCAGCGGCAAAAATCCCCCTGGGAAGTTTTTAACATTGGTACCGGTAAAGGCTATACGGTAATGGAGGTTATCCGTTCATTCGAAAAAGTATCGGGCATGGAACTCCCGTTCGAGATCACCGGCCGCAGACAGGGTGATATTGAGAAGGTTTGGGCCGACACTGCTTATGCCAACAGTGAACTGGGATGGAAGGCCGGAAAAGGTCTTGACGAGATGATGCTGTCGGCATGGAACTGGGAACTTGCGCTGCAAAAAAGGAACAAACAATGACATATCCTATGAATACAATTCTCATTACGGGCGGTGCCGGTTTTATCGGCTCCCACCTTGTCAGGTTCATGGTAAACAAATATCCTGATTACCGGATCATCAACCTCGACAAGCTCACCTATGCCGGGAACCTTGAAAACCTCCGCGATGTGGAGAACATGAAGAACTACCTCTTCATACGTGCCGACATCAACGATGCCTCCGCCATGCAGCATATCTTCGAAGAGCACAATATTGACGGTGTCATCCACCTGGCTGCCGAGTCGCATGTCGACAGGTCCATTGCCAGCCCAACGGAATTTATTTACACCAACATCGTGGGAACGGTAAACCTGCTGAATGCAGCCCGCCATCACTGGAAAGAAAAAACCAAAGACAGGCTCTTCTATCACATTTCAACCGATGAGGTTTACGGATCCCTTGGCGATACCGGCCTTTTCACCGAAAGCACCGCCTACGATCCGCGCAGCCCATATTCGGCATCCAAGGCCAGCTCCGACCATCTCGTCAGGGCATATTACCACACCTTCGGATTACCGGTGGTTATTTCCAACTGCTCCAACAACTATGGCCCCTATCAATTCCCCGAAAAGCTCATCCCCCTGATGATCAATAATATTATCCACAACAAGCCGCTTCCCGTTTATGGCAGGGGGCTTAATGTACGCGACTGGCTCTACGTGGTGGATCACGCCCGGGCCATTGACCTTATCTATCATCATGGCCGGAAAGGTGAAACCTATAACATCGGGGGTAATAACGAGTGGAAGAATATCGACCTTGTAAAACTGCTGTGCAGCATCATGGATAAAAAGCTTGGCCGCGAGATCGGGTCATCGGAAAAGCTCATCACCTATGTAAGCGACCGGGCGGGCCACGACCTTCGATATGCCATAGACTCATCCAAACTCCAGCATGAACTGGGTTGGGAACCATCCCTTGAATTCAGCAGGGGGCTGGAAGAAACCGTTGAGTGGTATCTGAAAAACGGGCAATGGCTCGGGAATGTCACTTCGGGCGACTACCAGCAGTACTATGACAAGATGTATGCGGGGAGATAGGTTTTCGCCTTCCGGGTCCCCGGAGGAAAATACTGAACCTGAAAACCCATTTAAATCTTTATGTTATTCAGGCAGTTGTGCGCTGGAAGTGAGGATGTCCTTCTTCACCTTTTTAACCAGCCCCTGTAATACCGTTCCCGGGCCCACCTCGATGATCTCGGTGGCACCATCGGCAATCATGTTCCGGGCAATCTGTGTCCAGCGAACCGGGGAGGTAAGCTGAGCGATAAGGTTTTTCTTGATGATCTCGGAATCGGTAACCGACTGCCCGGTAACATTTTGATATATCGGACAAATACCCTTGTTGAACCTGGTGGCGTTGATGGCTTCGGCCAGTTCATTTCCGGCGGGTTCCATCAGGGGCGAATGGAAGGCTCCTCCTACTTTGAGGGGTATGACCCTTTTGGCCCCGGCTTCTTCAAGCAGGTTGCATGCCGTTTCCACCCCACTGATGCTGCCTGAGATGACAAGCTGCCCGGGGCTGTTATAATTGGCGGGTACCACCACATCCTTGATGTTTTTCAGTATCTTTTCCACTTCCGCATCATCCATGCCCAATACGGCGGCCATGGTGGAAGGTTGCAGTTCGCATGCCCGCTGCATGGCCATGGCCCTTTTGTAAACCAGGCGCAGGCCATCTTCGAATGACAGCGTTTTATTTGCTACCAGGGCTGAAAATTCGCCCAGCGAATGTCCGGCAACCATATCCGGTACAAAAGATTCAGCCAATACCCGGCTCAGGATGACTGAATGGAGAAAGATAGCAGGCTGGGTCACCCTGGTTTGGCGAAGGTCCTCCTCGGAACCTTCAAACATCAGGTCCGTAATCCTGAACTTCAGGATGGAGTTGGCTTTATCAAATAATTCCCTGGCGAGGGCGGACTTTTCATACAAGTCTTTTCCCATTCCGGGGTATTGGGCTCCCTGGCCCGGAAACACGTACGCTTTCATAGACAGGTCTTGATCAAATTACAGAACCGGCCCTTAGCCGGTTCAGGGCGCAAAAATAGGAATATTCTTACAATTGACAACCAGAATTTTCGAAACATCATATAGCCGCAAACCACATTTTTATAGTATTCAATTCGTTGCACATGGCCGATCATGTACTCCTTATTATCAAATATCCGGGGCCCCGGATATCCTAATGCAGATCCATCCCGAGCAGGTGGATGAACTCGGCCCTCGTTTCCTGTCTCTTAAAGGCCCCCGTAAAATCGGAAGTTGTGGTGACCGAATTTTGCTTGGCCACGCCCCGCATAACCATGCACAAATGCTTTGCTTCTATAACAACCGCAACGCCCAGCGGGTTCAGTGTATCCTGGATGGCATCCTTGATCTGCGAAGTAAGCCGTTCCTGCACCTGGAGCCTTCGGCTATAGGCTTCCACCACCCTTGCAATCTTGCTCAGCCCCGTAATATACTCATTGGGGATATAGGCAACATGGGCCTTGCCGATGAACGGGATCATATGATGCTCGCACATCGAAAAAACATCAATGTTCTTCACGATCACCATTTCCCGGTAATCTTCCCTGAACTTGGCAGAATTGAGGATCTCCACGGGATCCACATCATTTCCATGTGTGAAATACTGTATGGCTTTCGCTACCCTTTTGGGCGTATCGAGCAGACCCTCCCTGTTAATATCTTCACCGATGAGTTTTAATATCTCTGCATAATGCCAGCTCAGCTTTTCGATCTTTTCAGGATCAAAGCTATCGATCCGTTCATAATCAAGGGATCCGTTATTTGTACTCATTTCAATAATTGTTTGTGTGATTATTCGGTTTTGGCAAATCATTCATCATCATGTGGCTGATCATAAACAGGCATGGAAGCCATTGCCGTGTATCCTTTTAAGTTTCTTCTGTTTTTTTCGCCTTGCTGCGCCGGCCCGGCCTTTTGCCATTTACCCTGAGCAGGCTGATCACTTCAATACTGGTATAAACAACGTACAGAATAAAGAATACGGTGATGAATTGTTTTGCATCCTCCTTAAATACCAGTGCATAAACGATCATCACGATCATGTACAGGATCAGTTTCATGGTAGTGACCGCCATGAATGCATTGATGAATTTTTCAGGCCTCTTTTCCATTTCCTTAAGCAGGAAACGGTACATCAGGAAGTTGACGATATAGAAAAAGAGTAAGAGGAAAGGAAAAGCGGGTGTATAATAAGATGGCGGCGTAAGAGAATAAATGAGCATGGCCAGGGCAATCATCACAGCCGTGGTAACCGAAAGTGTAAAAATAAACTTATTAAAAGCCTTTTTATATTTCATTTTCTGAAAAATTCCCTGATAACGGTATAAATTGCAAGGATGACCGATAAAACGGATAAAAGCATGGTAAAGACCGGAAACTGCCACTGCATCCATTTGTCCAGTTCACGTCCTCCGAAAACCCCGATAAGGATGATTGCAAGCATCTGAAACGCGATGGACGAATACTTTGCATAAGTATCAAGCGCCTTTTTCTTTTTCCCTGATGGTTTCATTCACGACAGGTTTTTCGGTTCTGCCGCCAGATTCGCTCATGTTGCAGGTTCCGGAGAATTTCGCCCCCGGCTCTATTGACAACTTGTTGGTGGTAATCTCGCCCGAAAGCTTGGCTGTTGCTTTCAGGGTGAGTAATTCCGATACGGTTAATTGGGCTTTTACGGTACCGGAAATGTCGGCATTGCGACAACCCACTTCACCTTCAACATGACCAGTCTGGCCAATCACGATCTTCCCCTTGGAATTGATAGAACCGATGAGGGTTCCGTCAATCCTGAAATCGCCGCCCGACTGTATGTCGCCCTTGATGGTGGTGCCGGCGCCAAGCATATTTACCGATTGTGTATCGCCATTGATCGTTTTTGCCATTGTTCTTCGGTATTTAATGTTATTTATTAAGGTATTCTATTTCAAAAAACTTCCGGTACAGGACCATGTTCTTATCCTTGTAAAACACCGGATAGTTCTTCATTGAGATCACCGCCTCGGTATAATTGCCGCTCCCCAGTTCAGCAAATACATAGGGATCGCCGCTTGTCTTCCTGTAATAGGATAAGGCATCTTCTGCATCATCGAAATTCCCCACCGTGATCATGTACCTGTTTTCATCCAGCAGCAGGCTGTTAACGGTAAGTTGTCGCAGGCCGAAATAATTCTTGTTATGGTCGGAGATCCTGACCTTGATCGCGTTCAGCTTAACCGCCTGCCGTTTCACCACAAGCAGGTATAGGTGTATGTCATTGGGATTATAAGTGTAGGGCGACTCAAACACACTGTCTGTTTTTACGGCCTGAACACCCGTGCCCAGATCGGGCCTGTCCCTGGAAATATAATCGAGCAGATTCTGGGCAAGAGGCTTTACTTCGCTGTCGGGATATTTTTTGACAATATCCCTGAGCACAACCGCCAGCGAATCCACCACATCGACCCGGCCCACCGAAAGGGCCTTTAAATATAAAAACTTCGGTATCAGTTCAGCGCTGTCGCCATACAGACGCAAAGCCCTGTCCGCATCACTGATCACGGTAAAATACTGCCCCCGCTCATAAGCCTGGTAAGTTTGTGAATACATGGATGCCAGTTCCGTTTCTTTTGCCTGCAAAGTCTTGTAATAATCCGGATCGAGGATGATCATGGCATAATCGCTGTCGGGATATTCCTCTACGATGATATCCCTGTAAAAATTTGTCCGCTCCGTATTTCCAAGTCCCAGGTAAAGCCGGTACAGGCGGTAATATACTTTAAGCTTTTGCGGATTATCGGGATAGCGTTGCAGCAGTTCCTCGTACGATTCTATTGATTTTTCGGGGTTGTTCAACCCTTCGGCATAGATCAATCCAAGATTGTATAAAGCTTCGGCAATGGCTTTGTTCGATTTTGCCAGGGCCTGTTCCGAAAACGGGATATTTTTCATGTAATACTCCCTGTTATGGGGATCCAGGGCCTTTATGCCCAGTGTATCTCCTGCCTGCGCCAGGCTGTCGAGCTGTTCGTCAAGGAAATCATCCGGTTCATAAATGATTATCTGTTTGTCTTTCAGTCGCCACAGGTCTTCCAGCTTACGGTTTCCCCATTTTCTTACAAATTCTGTAAACCCGTTGCTCATGGCGTTGGGATTATAGAAATACCATTTCCCTCCCCCAATGGGTTGCCCCATATTAAACCCGCTCTGGCCCTGGCTGAAGGCAGCCATGTTCTGGGCCAGTTCTTCTGCCTCCCGCTGCTTCCGCTCTTCCTCGATCAGGTCAGCGATGATCTGGTCGATGATCCTGAAGCGTTCCTGTTCCGGCATGGCCGCCAATCTTTGCAGGCTGTCTTCAACATAAACCACCTGCAGGTTGCTGACCAGGTCGGAAAGCTTGGCGGCCTTGTTACGGATCTCGTCATAGTCGGGGTAATCCTCGGGTAAAAAGTTTACAGCCGTATCGTAGTAAGCCTGTGACAGTTCATATTCAGGGATATCGAAAAATATTCCGGCCAGCATCAGGGCAGAGGTCGATTTCTGGTAGTTATTCGTGACGCTGCGGGCCACCGACAATTTAAGGTATTCAATGCCAAGGCTGTCCTGCTGATCCTTAAAGGACACTTCCGCCAGGGCAAAATAGATCTGATCAAGGTAGTCCTTGTTTTTATCGTCGCGCAGCATCTTCGTCAGTTGCTTGATAATAACCCGGCTGTCGCCATAAGCCGATTCATAAGCCCTGGCCATGTTGATTTTAGCCTGGAAAGCCATGTCGTAAGGGGGGTTTCTCCTGATTACCTCCGCATAGAGCCGGGAAGCCTGGGCGAGGTCTCCTTCTTCCTGGTAAATTTGTGCCAGGATGAATCTGGCCCGGGTTTTCAGTTCCTTATTTCCGGCATCCAATATGCCTTCGTAAAGGTAACTGATGGCCTGATCATATTTTTCCTGTTTGATGAAATGGTCGGCGGTTACCAGAGCCAGTTCCTTGTAAACGATCATGGGCACATTGCCTTTTCCCTGGTCGATATCGGCCTGTACGAGGTTGAGCAGGGGGCCGGATTTTTCAAATTGCTCCATTTCAATGTATGTACGGGCCAACCAGAGCATGGCCTCGTACTTGATCGGGTTGTTTTCGTATTCGCGCATGATGAAGCTGAAGGAGCGGCGTGCGCTGAAGTAATCCCGTTTATAAAAATAGGCCTTCCCGATCAGCAGGTATGCATCGTCGATCCAACGTACATATTCTTTCCCCCCGAAACGCATGGAGTGTTTAAGAATGGTTTTCGACCCCTTCTCAATGGCCCTGTCGAGCAGGGGTGTAACGGTCTTCGCTTCTGCTTCCGTGCCATAATTGTACACAGGCAGGATCATATTGAAGTTGTCTTTCACAGCCAGCTGCATATCCTGCTCGGCCTGTTTCAGGGCTTCCTTTCCGTTCCAGTAAACATTGTAATGTGCTGTAAGATTGTGGTACAACCTGCGGGTGAAGCTGTTCTTCTTGGTTGAACAGGAAGCCATGAAGATAACCAGGAATATGGCCAGAAAGGAAAAAGAAATATGATATGTATTCCGCTTGCTCAAAACTGGTAAATATGACTCTTTAACTGTTTTTTGGCACATTTATTATCAAACAGCTGCAAATATAGGCAAAGTATTGTGTAATACATTCGCGGCGATGCAAATAGTCGGGAATGCCTTACCAAATCTTTTATGACGGCAAAACCTGCCTGAAAGGATCCGGCTTTTTCCGCCTCCGGAAATGATATCCGGGAAATGTAATGGCGAATCAGTCACTGCAGCATCCCTTTGAATGGAAATACAGATACTACACCCCGATACGGCCAGAAAAATCCGGCAACTGAATAATGAACCTGGAAACTGGGCAATAAATTCCGATATTTGCAAATCCAAAGCATCTGCCTGATGGACCGGAAAAAAAAGAAAAGCCGTAAATGGTACCTTAAACTCAGGGATAAGTACCGCCTGGTGATCATGAATAACGAGACCTTTGAGGAAAGGCTTTCCTTCAGGCTTTCCAGGCTGAATGTATTCCTGCTGACCACTACCATATCCATCATCCTCATCACCCTCACTATTTTTATCATTGCCTTTACACCTATCAGGGAGTATATCCCGGGCTATATGGATGTGAATATACCGGGGCAGCTTTACCGCCTGGAACGCAAGGCCGATTCACTTGAAAATGCCCTCAGGGTTAAAAGCCTGTATATTCAAAATATAAGGAATATCATTGAAGGAAGGGAGATGGCTGATACAAACTATTTGCAGGACGAAAGCACAGCCAATTACGACAGCATAACCCTGAAATCATCGCCCGAAGATTCTATCCTCAGGGCCCAGTACGAAGAGATGACCAAATATAACCTTTTCTTCTACGAAACCAGCAGCTTGTATGATCCGTCTCTTGCGCTGAGCGACCTTGTATTCTTTCCCCCTGTTGAAGGGATCATCATCAATGGTTTCAGCCTTGCCGAAAAACATTACGGAATAGATATTGCTGCTTCCGAAGAATCGATGATCAGGTCGGTGCTGGGCGGAACGGTTATTTTCGCCGACTGGACAACCGAAACGGGTTACACCATTGCCGTGCAACACGAATGGGGTTTCATTTCCTTTTACAAGCACAGTGCATCGCTGCTCAAGACCACCGGCAGCCAGGTTAAGGCGGGAGAAACAATTGCAGTAACAGGCAGTTCAGGGGAACTCAGTTCGGGGCCACATCTGCATTTCGAACTCTGGTACAAGGGAACGCCTGTCAACCCGGAAGAATACATATTGTTTTAACCCCCACAGATGAACAGGAAAAGAATTGCAATACTTGGATCAACCGGATCTATTGGCATACAGGCGCTTGACATCATCCGCAATAATCCTGAGCGTTTCTGTGCAGAAGTGCTCACAGCCGGCAACAATGTGGAATTACTCCTGCGGCAGGCCCGGGAATTCCATCCCAACATGGTAGTGGTTGCAAATGAAACCCATTACACCTGGCTCTGTGATGCCCTGGAAGGCAGTGGCATAAAGGTTTTTGCAGGCAACGACTCCATCGCCCAGCTTGTTGAAAGTGATGAGGTAGACATGGTGCTGAACGCCATTGTCGGTTTCGCGGGTTTTGAGCCAACCATCAGGGCCCTGGAAGCCGGTAAAGACCTGGCCCTGGCCAATAAAGAATCGATCGTTGCAGGCGGGCAACTGGTAACTTCACTGGTGGCAAAGCACCGTAACCGCCTGATTCCTGTCGATTCTGAGCATTCAGCCATTTTCCAGTGCCTGATGGGTGAGCAGGCCGAAGCTGTTGAAAAGATCTATTTAACTGCCTCGGGAGGCCCATTCAGGGGAAAAGAGCTGAAATTCCTGGAAAAGGTCAGTCCGCAGCAGGCACTCCGGCATCCTAACTGGGAAATGGGTGAAAAGATCACCATCGACTCGGCAAGCCTTATGAATAAAGGCCTTGAAGTTATAGAGGCCTGCTGGCTGTTCGGGCTGGAGCCCCACCAGATCGAGGTTATCATCCACCCGCAGTCGGTGATCCATTCGATGGTGCAGTTTCACGACGGCTCCGTGAAAGCGCAACTGGGGCATCCCGACATGCGCATACCCATCATCTTCGCCCTCTCCTATCCCGAACGACTGCCATCGGAATACCGCCGTTTCAACATTGCCGACTATCCTGAATTGACCTTCGAAGCGCCCGACATGAAAATTTTTCGTAACCTTGCACTCGCTTATGAAGCCCTCAGGTCCGGCGGGAACATCCCGTGTGCCATGAATGCCGCCAACGAAATGGCTGTGGAAGCTTTCCTGAAAAGGAAGATATCATTCCTGCACATTCCTGCGGTGGTTGAGAAGTGCATGCAAAACATTGCCCGTATCGAGCATCCCAGCTTTACCGATTACTTTGAGACTGACCGGGAAGCCAGGGCGCTGGCAAAAAAATACATTACTGAAGAATCATGGATATAGTCATAAAAATATTGCAATTGCTGCTCAGTCTGTCCATTCTGGTGATCTTCCATGAAATGGGACATTTCCTTGCGGCCAAGTTATTCAAAACCCGGGTAGAAAAGTTTTATCTTTTTTTCAATCCCTGGTTTTCTGTGTTCAGGTTTAACTTTAAGGGAACAGAGTACGGCCTTGGCTGGCTGCCGCTGGGCGGATACGTCAAGATCAGCGGCATGATCGACGAGTCGATGGACCGTCAGGCCATGAAAAAGCCCCCCCGGTCATGGGAATTCCGTTCCAAACCTGCCTGGCAGCGCCTGATCATCATGCTGGGAGGGGTGATCGTGAATGTCCTCCTTGCCATCGTCATCTACATCTTCATGTTATTTTCCTGGGGCGAAAGCTACCTGCCCACCACAGAGGTTAACAAATACGGTATTGCCGTTGATTCCATGGCCATGGAAATGGGATTGCAGGACGGTGACAGGATACTCTCCATTGACGGCAAGTACATTGATGATTTTTATCAGATCCCGATCACCCTTATTCTCAATGAAGCAAAAAGCATACAGGTTGAACGCGGTGGCGCTAACACCGACATCATGATCCCCGAAGGAAGCATTGGCAGGCTTATCAAACAAAAATCCCCTGAGTTTATCTCCCCCCGCTTCCCCTATATTATTGACGGGTTCGCAGACATGTCGCCGGCCATAGAAGCCGGCCTGCAGAAGGGTGACATATTGATCGCCCTGAACGGTGAACCATTGTTGTATTTCCACGAATACATCCGGTCGATCCCCGGCCTGAGAGGTCAGGAAATCACCCTCACGGCCCTTCGTGAAGCCGACACCCTTCTTTTCAGCCTCAGCGTCCCTGATGATGGCATTATCGGCATCTATCGCAGCAGCCCCGAAAAATTCTTTGAATTCAACACCAGGGATTATTCTTTCATCGAAGCCGTTCCGGCCGGTGTCATAAAAGGGTTCAGGGGTATAGGCGATTACCTGAAGCAACTTCGCCTCCTCTTTTCGTCGGAAGTAAAAGCCTACGAGTCGGTTGGCGGATTCATCACCATTGGCAGCATTTTCCCGTCGGAATGGGACTGGGAGCGTTTCTGGCGCCTCACAGCCTTCCTGTCGATCATGCTCGCCATTCTCAATGTCCTGCCAATACCTGCATTGGATGGGGGCCATGTGATGTTCCTGCTGTATGAGATCGTTGCCAGGCGCAAACCAAGCGATAAATTCATGGAATACGCCCAGATCATCGGTATGATCCTGATATTCGCCCTGCTGATCTATGCCAACGGGAATGACATTATCAGGCTGTTCAGGTAAAAAAAAATAACGGCAGGCTTATTCTGAAACTTTATCACGCAGTGACTTAAACCCGTTTCCAAGGATCTCATTCGCATTGATGACCGTCAAAAAGGCCTCAGGATCGGTCTTATGGATGAAATCCTGCAAAATGGCCAGTTCCCTCCGGGTCAGAACGGTATATATAATGGTCCTTTCCTTGTTATTATACATCCCCTCCCCGCGCAGGTACGTGCCTCCCCTGTTCAGGTCGTTGATGATCTTATTCCTGATCTCTTCATGCTTTTCCGAAATGATAAAAAGCGTTTTCTCGTAGGAAATCCCCTGCAGCACAAGGTCGATGACCCTTCCGGTTATGTATATGACAATAAGCGAATACAGCGGAATCTTCCAGTCCTGGAAGGCAAGGAGCCCGGCAACGACAATGACCGAATCAACATAGATCATCAACTGGCCCAATGGCAGCCGGGTGTATTTGGAAATGATCATGGCCACAATGTCGGATCCGCCTGATGTAGCTTTGGATTTGAAGATGAGTCCCAGCCCGAAGCCAATGAATACACCGCCGAAAACCGACGACAACAGGATGTCGTCCGGAACCAGGGCCTTCACACCCCACAGGTAGGTGAGTGAATCCACAAAAACTGCCGTAAGGACAAATCCCACCACCGTTTTAATCCCAAAACGGGGACCCAGCACGCGTATGCCGATCAGGGTAAGGGGTATGTCGAAAGCCAGGGCCGTCATACCGATCGGGAAACCTGTATAATGATGGATCACGATGGCAATACCATAAACACCTCCCGGCACGATGTTGTGCGGTGTAATGAAAAGAACGAAACCGCTTGCCATGATGAATGCACCGGCCAATATAAGGGCATAAGCCCTGAACCACCTGGCTGAAAACAATTTTTCCTTAGATACAAAACCCATATGTTTTAGTTTTAAGAGGTTTGGCCTGAAAATTCAGGGCGGCAAAGGTAATACCTTTAAACAATCGGCTGTATTATAAATATATTAATTTTACTTTTGTTAATAACGGCCTGGTTGAAAGTCATTTATTATAAAAACGGGGAAAGAGGGGCAGCCCGCGGCACAATAGGCAGCCCTTTTTTTCATTAATTCATTAACAGTAACTACTGCGATTGAAAAACAGTTATTTCTATATAAGCCTGATGTTGATTTTGTCCGGCATGTCGGTTACAGGGCAAAATACGGGCAATCTGCGGGAGCAAATGATAATCCTTGACCGCGACACCATTGCCGTCGACAGCCTGAGCATTATCCCCGGCTCATTTCTTTTGATGGAAGCCGGTGGTACGGTGGCAGACACTTCTCTGTACGAACTGGATTATTTGCGTGCGCAGATCATCCCTTCACCATCCCTCCGGCACGACAGTGCCGCGTATCTCGTTTCATATCGCGTGTTCCCCTTCAGTTTTGCGAAAGTGTACCGAAATAAAAACCTTTCGCTTCTCGAACCCGACGACCAGGGGTTTGTCAACCCGTTTGCATTTAGCGGGACCCGTAAGGAAGGCGACATTTTCAGCACTACCGGGTTAAACAAAAGCGGAAGCATCTCCCGCGGTATTTCTTTCGGTAACAGCCAGGACGTCGTGGTAAACTCAAGCTTTAACCTGCAACTCTCGGGAAAACTAAGCAGGGACATCGACATACTGGCTGCCATCACCGATAATAATGTCCCGATTCAACCCGACGGCAACACCCAGACCATACAGGAATTCGACAAAGTGTTCATCCAGCTATCATACAGGAATGCCCGCCTGATTGCCGGCGATTTTGAGCTCACGCGTCCTCCCGGGTATTTTATGAACTATTACAAAAAAGCCCAGGGTGGTGATTTCAGGAATAGTTTCGGACTGGGAGACGAGAACAGAAGAAATCCATGGACCATGGATATCCATGCCGCAGGTGCCGTTGCCAAAGGGAAGTATGCCAGGAACCGCATACAGGGCGAAGAGGGGAACCAGGGACCCTACAAGCTCAGGGGCAATGAAGGCGAAACTTTCATCATGGTGCTGGCGGCATCGGAAAAAGTATTTATAGATGGTTTGCTGCTCACCAGAGGCCAGGATCATGATTATACAATAAATTATAATAACGGCGAAATCAACTTCACTCCCAACGTACTCATCACGCGCGAAAAAAGGATTGTTGTTGAATTTGAATACGCCGAAAGGAACTACGCCCGTTCCATGTTCTTTGTCTCCACCGGCATTACCAATGGGAAACTGAACCTCAGGATGAACGCCTTTTCGGAACAGGACCTGAAGAACCAGCCGTTGCAGTATGATCTCAGCGGCGAGCAAAAAGAATTCCTGGCCGATATCGGCGACAGCCTTGACAGCGCCCTCTGGCCCAATATTGACAGTGCAGGCTTTTCGGGCGAGGAAATACGCTACCGCTTAACCGATACGATTGTTAACAATGTGTTTTACGATTCCGTTTTTGTTTATTCCGTCAATCCCGACAGTGCTGTTTATAAACTCGGCTTTGGCATGGTTGGAGAGGGAAGGGGGGATTATATCCTGATTAAAAGTGATGCCAACGGCAGGGTATTTGAATGGGTTCCGCCGGTCGACGGGATCAGGCAGGGTAAATATGAACCCGTAAAGATCCTCGTCACGCCCCGCAAAACCCAGATGCTCACCTTTGGCCTCGACTATGAATTTAACGAAAACGAAAAATTCACCTCGGAGATCAGTGTCAGCAATAACGACATTAATACCTTTTCCGATAAAGACAAGGCCGATAATACCAGCTATGCCATGATGCTGGGCTATGACAGGAAAAACAAGCTGGGAAGGGATACCAGCAAGCCCTGGTACCTGATTGGCAGTGCCCGTTACGAATGGGTGCGGAGAAACTTCTCACCGGTGGAACCATACAGGAAAGTGGAGTTTAACCGCGACTGGAACATCAGCCATCAGATGGAAGAAGAACATGATCAGCATCTTGCCGGACTGATACTGGGAATTGAGAACGCCGGGCACGGGAAGGCATCCTACCAGTTGAATATCCTGGATAATGGCCCCCTATACACCGGTATCATGAACAGCCTCAACGGGAACATGAATGTAAAAGGCTTTTATTTCAATGCAGACGGTAGCCTGCTCAATACCCGGCAGGAAGATTATAATACCAGCTTTTACCGCAGTAAGTCGGGCGTGGCAAAAAAACTTAAACACATTACCCTGGGAGTCAGGCAGGAGTGGGAGTACAACCATTTTGTGAAAAACGAATCGGATTCGCTCATGCCTGTCAGCTTCAGCTTCAATGCCTGGGAAGCCTATATCAAAAACAGCGACTCCGCAGTAAATGAATACCATGCATTTTACAAGCAGCGCATGGATAAAAAACCACTTGGCAACGAACTCATGGCAGCGACCTTCGCCAGGGAAGTGGGCGCGGGAACCACTCTCAGGAAAAACCCTTCGAGCAGGCTTACCCTAACCGGAACCTACCGGAACCTCGAAGTTAAGAATGAAGCCATTACCGATGCGAAAGCTGAAAAAGTGGTGGTGGGAAGGCTCGAATATTTCCTCAAATTATTCAAGGGAGCCATTACCTTCAATACCTTTTACGAGGTGGGGGCCGGACAGGAACAAAAACAAAGTTTTTCTTACCTGAAAGTCCCCGACGGTGAAGGGGTCTATATGTGGATCGATTATAATGGCGACGGCGTTGAGCAACTGAATGAGTTTGAAGTGGCAGCTTTCAGGGACCAGGCCAACTATGTGAGGGTCTTCACCCAAAGCAATGAATATATCAAGACATACAGCAATATTTTCAGGGAAGCCCTTAACCTGTCGCCCGCGGCCGTCTGGACAGGGAAGGAAGGATTTTTAAAGTTCATGAGCCGCCTGTCGAACCAGACCATGTTCAGGATCGAACATAAAACCTCCACCGACGACCTGAACATAGCATACAATCCTTTCATCAGGGAAAGCAGTATAATGGACACCAGCCTGATATCCATGAATTCCTCTTTCAGGAACACCTTCTACTACAACAAGACCCATCCGAAATTCGGCATGGACTTTAACTATACCCGTAACCGGAACAAGGCATATCTGGTAAATGGTTTTGAAACGCGCACCCTGACACAGGGAGGCATCAACCTGAAATGGAGTTTTTATACCGGCTTCATCTTGAACCTATACGGTGAAAAAGGGAACAGGGACAACATAAGCGAGTTTTTTCCCACCCGCAATTTCAACATCAATTACCAGCAGGTATTACCGGAAATTGTATATCAGCCCGGGACTGCCTTGCGTATCAGCCTGAAATTCAGACATGAAACCAAAAAAAATATAATTGCTGGCGAGCATTCACTGGTCAGGGATCTGGGGGCCGAAATCAATTACCGCCTGGTGAACAGGAATACCCTTCTGATAAAAGCAAATTATATCAATATTGGTTTCACGGGCGATGAAAACAGCGCACTTGGTTTTGAGATGCTCGAAGGACTTGGCAGCGGGAAGAACGGGACCTGGAATATATCATACCAGCAAAACATTTCGGATTATCTTCAGCTCAGCCTGATATATGATGGCCGAAAGCCAAACGACAAACCCATCGTACATGTCGGCACTTTGCAACTGCGTGCGTATTTCTGATCCGGACATAATAATAAATAAGAGAGGAAACCGTTAAGATAAGCGGTTTGCTGAACGATAAGTAATTTTACTTAGAATTAATTCATTAAACCGTTAGAGCATTTCAGTAAAGATGTATTGGCTTATTTTGTAAATTTGTCTGGTCGGATTCATTGCCCGCCGGGATTGAGGATGATGAAGAATTTGATAATTTCTTGTTAGTTTTTTATACTTTAGCAGCACAATTAAACCCGTTAACCGAAAACTGAAAGCATGAGGCAGGTGAAAACCAGCATAGTGGTTCTGATTACGGCATTTTTTGCCATAAGTCTGCAAGCCCAGCAAGAGCCTCAGTTTACACAAAACATGTTCAACAGGGTGTTTACCAACCCGGGCTTTGCAGGCATGGGCGAAGGCATTTGCGTTACCGGACTTGGCCGGCAGCAGTGGGCAGCTTTTAAAGACAATGAAGGGAACAAGGTTGGACCCGAAACTTTCCTGATCAGCATCGATGCTCCCGTCAGGGTGTTGCGCGGCGGGCTGTCGGCCCTTGTCATGCAGGACCAGATCGGTTTTTCAAAAACCATCACCCTCAGGATCGGATATACCTACCTGAGAGAAATCGGCATCGGCAAACTGGGTGTGGGAGCCCAGGTCGGTTTCAACAACCGCTCAATAGACTTTGGAAAGTTCATTGCCGTTGATCCCAACGACCAGTTACTGCAAAACCTGACCGGTGAGGAAAGCGAGATACTGATCGATGCAACATTCGGCCTGGTATATGAAGTGCCCGAACAATATTTTATCGGTTTTTCTGTTAATCAGATCGTTGAAACGAAAGGCAAGGAACTTGCAAACTGGACAACCAATGTCGACACCAATGAAACAAGCAGTTTCCTTTACAGGATGACACTCGACCGCACATATTACCTGCAGGGAGGATATGAATTTGTATTCCGCAACCGCCCCGATTTCGCCATATTGCCCTATGCCATGATTAAAGTAGACAAGGCAGCGGTGCAACTTGACATTGCCGGGCTGCTGGAATACAAAAAAACCTTCTGGGGCGGACTGAACTATCGCCTTCAGGATGCGGTCTCGGTTATTCTCGGCCTGCAATACAAGAATTTTAAAATCGGTTACTCATACGATATTACCACTTCGAAGCTGGGGCTGGGAAGAACGGCCGGAAGCCACGAAGTAATGCTGAAATACTGTTTCCTGCTTGAAGGGGAAAAAGGAAGGAAAAGCTACAGAAACATAAGATTTCTGTAATCACATGCAAAAAAAGTTTTGAAGTGTTATTATTATAATTATTTTTGGAAGTTTTTAAATTTTAATATATAGTGTTTCCGGATAATATTTGCAGGACTAGCCCGTTAGGTACTTAATCAATATTAAAAAACAGATGAAAAAGTTTCCAATCTTCCTGACATTACTAATCGCCTTGATCATACTCAGCAGTTGCAGCAATACCGGCAACGGTGAACTTGTTGGAGTAAGGGGGAAGTCAAAACACTTTTATCAGCCCGACCCCTATGGCATGGTTTTTATCCCGCAGGGAAGTTTTACCATGGGTACCGGTGACCAGGATTTCAACTACAGCCAGTTGCATCAACCCAAAACGGTTTCTGTATCGGCCTATTTCATGGATGAAACGGAGATCACAAACAATGAATACCGGCAGTTCGTTTACTGGGTGAGGGATTCCATTGCCCGCTGGATGCTTTATGATAACGGCATTACCGATCCGCAATACATCCAGACCGAAACGAAGAAGGGCGAGATCATCGACCCCCCGCAGGTAAACTGGAAACTCGATGTACCATGGGATTCTGACGACCAGGCCATCCGTGATGCCCTCGAAGACATGTACCTGCCCGAACATGAACGCTATTTCAGAAGGAAAGAAGTTGACACCAGGAAACTTTTTTATGAATATTACTGGGTTGACCTGAATGCCGCCGCAAAAAAAGACTGGACTGAAGACGGGAATTATGAAGATGCCGGCCTTGCAAACCGCCCGCAGGGCTTAAGGGACCGTTCGGTATATGTCCGCAAGGAGATCATCGCCGTTTATCCCGACACGCTTGCATGGATACACGATTATACCTATTCTTTTAACGACCCCATGACCGAAAAGTATTTCTGGCACCCTGCATTTGACCACTACCCGGTGGTCGGGGTGAACTGGATGCAGGCCCGGGCGTTTTGTGTATGGCGCACCGAATTGAGAAATACTTACCTGCGTTCGCAAAAGAACGAATCCAGCGTTGCCGAATTCCGCCTTCCCACCGAAACCGAATGGGAATGGGCAGCCAGGGGCGGATATGAAAACAGCCCCTATCCGTGGGGAGGCCCCTATACCCGAAATGACCAGGGATGCTTCCTGGCCAATTTCAAACCCATCCGCGGGAATTATATCGCCGACGGCGGCCTCAGAACCGTCATCGTAGGTCATTACCCGCCCAATGAATGGGGCCTTTACGACATGGCCGGGAACGTAGCCGAATGGACCATCAGCGCATTCGACCCGGTATCCTATAACTTTACATGGGACATGAACCCGAATTATACCTTCAATGCAAAAGAAGACGACCCGCCCGACATGAAAAGGAAAGTCGTAAAAGGCGGATCCTGGAAAGACATTGCCTATTACCTGCAGGTTCAGACCAGAGCCTACGAATATCAGGACACGGCAAAATCATATATCGGATTTCGCTGCATACAACCTTTCCTCGGCCGAAACAAAGACGACAACCCGGCCAGGGCCTCACGGGTATACAATTAATGGAATTACCAAAACTTTATAGCTAAATCACAAGTTTAATTAATAACAAAAACAAATCATCATGGGTTTAAATAACATTGTTCGGAGCAGGGGTTTTAGAAACTTCATGGCAAAACTTTACGGCCTGGGGGCCTCTGTCGTAATCCTGGGTGCACTCTTCAAGATCAACCACTATCCCGGAGCTGACATTATGCTGATCGTTGGCCTTGGCACCGAATCTCTCATTTTCTTCTTCTCGGCATTTGAACCGCCGCATGTGGAACCCGACTGGAGCCTTGTTTATCCCGAACTGGCCGGCATGTACCACACCTCCGGTGAGGATGGCAAGAGAAAGCCAACCGAAGAACTCGATGCACTGCTGTCGGAAGCCAGGATCGGCCCCGAACTGATCGACAGCCTGGGGCAGGGCCTCAGGAAAATGAGCGAAAACGCATCACGACTTGCAGAGATCACCGATGCTGCATCCATTACCAACGAATATGTGAGCAATGTGAAAGGTGCCTCCGAATCTGTTTCGGAACTTTCCAGCTCTTACAAGGCTACATCCGAAGCATTGAAAAAAGATGCCAGGTCATCAGAACAATACCTGAAAAGCATTGAATCGGCCGCCGAAGGGGCAAACAGCCTCTCCGAATCCTATAATAAAGCCGCTCAAAGCCTGAGCCGGGAATCACAGATCAATAACGACTTCACCGAACAGATCAAAGCTGCCACCGCTTCTGCACGCGAACTGTCAAATAACTATACGCAGTCGGCAAAAGCACTCGCAGAATCAGCAAAAGCACTTGACTTCTCTGCCGGCGACAGCAAAAGCTACACCGAGGAACTCAAAAGGATCTCCAACAACCTCTCTGCTCTCAATGCAGCTTATGAATTGCAGCTGAAATCAACCAATATACAGGTTGAAACATCTTCGAAAATCCAGAAAACACTCGAAGCATTCATGGATACCCTGGGCAAATCCAATGAAAAAACCATGGCCTACAAACAGGAACTGGACACCCTTACCGACAGGGTGGCATCACTGAACAAGGTGTATGGAAACATGCTCAATGCCATGGGAAGCAAGGCAAATGTATAGCATCATTTTGAAGCCACCAGTAAAAAAAGCTAAACAAAACTAAAATTTGAACAACTATGGCTGGATATAAGGAAACCCCGCGGCAGAAAATGATCGCAATGATGTACCTTGTCCTGACGGCCCTGCTTGCATTGAATGTGTCCAGGCAAATCCTTGATGCATTCCTTGTGGTGAACAAAAGCATGGTTACGACAAACGAGATACTTGCCAACAAAATTGAAACCATTTACAGCCAGTTTGCCCAGCAGTATATGCTAAATCCCGGGAAAACTGCCGAACATTTCGAAAAAGCAAAAAAAGCAAGGGAATACAGCGATGAGCTGATCCATTACATTGAAAAGCTGACTTTCGACCTCGTTGCCTACTCCGAAAGAAAGGATTCGGCCACGGTCATCGAACGTTACTATAACGTTGAAGAAATCCGTGATCCGCTCGACCCTGCCAAAAAGGTAAACAAGTTAACGCTTGACCTGTTAAGCGTGCCCACCAAAGACAAATACGACAGGGCCACAACTTTCTTTATCACCCAGGGAAGGGCAACCGAACTGAAAAACAGGATCGATGCCTACCGTGTAGACATGGAAAACCTGATCCCCGAAGAATACAGGCACAGGGTAAATATAGGACTGAGGACGGATGAGGATTACCGCAATGCCGACGGCGCTTCCCAGAACTGGGAAATGCACCATTTTTACCATACCATCGTGGCAGCGGAAGTCACCATCCTGAACAAACTCATCGCCGAAGTCCAGACAACCGAATTTGATGTGGTTTCTGAACTTTTCAGCGAGATCACGCTTTCCGACTATAAATTCGACGACGTTTCGGCCAAGATCATCCCCAAAACTTCCTATGTGATCCAGGGGCAGAAATATGAAGCCGAAGTTCTTGTAGCAGCGTATGACACCAAACAAAACCCCGATGTTTACGTGCTGCAGGGTGCCTCGGAGATCACAGACGCAAACATCTCGCGGGCCGAGAAATGGGAAGGAAAGGACGGCGTTGTTAAACTTCAGTGGAATGCAAACAGGGATGGCATCCAAAAATTTGCGGGTATCGTTGAAATAACAAACCCCGAAGGGGAAAAGGAACGCTATCCGTTCGTACACGAATATATCGTGGCACCTCCTTCGCTTACGGTAGCAGCAAAAAAGATGAATGTCTTTTACCGCGGTGTCGATAACCCGGTGTCCATTTCTGTTCCGGGTATTGCCAAGGAAAAGATCAGGCCCGCCATCTCCGTCGGGACCATCACCCCCGACCCGGTTGACAGGGGCGACTGGATTGTAAGGGTGCCCGCCGATGCGACCACGGCCGTTGTCAGCGCCACCGCCGATTACGAAGGAACCATGATGAATATGGGCGCATTTGAATTCAGGGTGAGAAGGGTTCCCGATCCGGTTGCCGAAATTGCCGGCATCAGGGAAGGCAATATTAACCGTAACACCCTGCTGGCCGCCAATGCCATCATCCCGGTCATGAAAGATTTTGAATTCGACCTCAATTTCGTGGTAACTTCCTATACCATGGGGACCATCATCAATGGCGACTGGATCCCGAAAAGAGCCAGGGGAAACCAGTTTACTTCCGAGATACAGGACATCATCCGGAATACAAAAAGAGGCCAGAAGATCTTTTTTGAGAATATCCAGGCTGAAGGGCCCGACGGGTCAAGACGCACACTCAGCCCGATAAACTTAACGATTGAATAAAACTCGTAATAACATTATAATGAAAAAACTCATCATCATCCTAAGCGCCATGGCAATGCTGGCGGGATTTGGCAGCTCTTCATCGCATGCCCAGATCCTCGACAGCCATCCCACAGACGGATTGTTTGAGGATGGAAGCGGGTTTGTCAATATGCGACCCGTTCCCTATCCCCCATTCAGGAAAGCTGACCTGATGTGGCAAAAACGCCTCTGGCGCGAAGTTGACTTCCGTGAAAAGATCAACCAGTATTTTTATTACCCGATTGAACCACACAACCACTGGAGAAGTTTTATCACCATCATCACGGATGCACTGAAAGAAGGAAGCATTACGGCCTACGACATTTCTGCCACCGATGAGTTCCTGGTTCCGCTTACCTACCAGGAAGTCATCTCCCGCCAGACCGACACCATCCACCAGGTACTCCAAAGGCCATACCCGCCTTATGAAGATTATGATACGGTTATTTACAGCGATTTTGACCCGACAAGGGTGAAACGACTGAGGATCAAGGAGGACTGGTACTTCGACAAACAGCGCTCGCAAATGATGGTGAGGATCATCGGTATCTGCCCTATCATGATCAAGGAAAGGGATGGTTTGGAAGTCAGCGAGCCGCTATTCTGGATCTATTTCCCCGAAGCACGGCCGATCCTGGCAAGGGCTCTGATCTATAACCGCCATAACGATGCCATGCGGCTGAGCTATGACGATGCCTTCTGGAAAAGGATGTTCAACAGTTTTATTTACAAGGAATCCAATGTCTTCGACCGGCGCATATCCGAATATGCCACCGGCCTGGACGCCCTGTATGAGGCCGAAAGGATCAAAAACGAACTTTTTGAGTTCGAACACGACCTCTGGGAATTTTAAAGAAACCCATGATAATACAGGCCCTCCCTGCAAGGAGGGCTTTTTTTTTGATTGTTAGCGTGATTCCCCCCGGACTGGTCGGGGAAATCGCAGCATTGATTATATTTGTTACAGAAATTGTCGCTATGACCAAAGGATTTCTCGACACTTCCATCGAATACCTCAAGGGGGTTGGCCCGAAAAGGGCTGCCCTTCTCAAGTCGGAGATCAACATCCATACATTCGACGATTTACTGCAATACTATCCCTTCCGGTATATCGACAAAAGCAAGATACATAAAGTTGCAGAAATCACCCCCGATCAAATCTATGTGCAACTAAAAGGCCATATCACCAACCTGCACACTGCGGGAAAACCAAGGGCCAGGCGACTGACGGCCATCCTTACCGACAGCACGGGATCGATTGAACTGGTCTGGTTTAAGGGTTTCAAATGGCTGGAAAACAGGTTTAAGCCGGGAGTAGAATACAGGGTTTTCGGGAAGCCCAGCCTCTTCAACAACAGGATAAACCTGGTCCATCCCGAAATCGATCTTGCCGATGAGGAGGATGATGGCCTCAACCTCCGCCTGCAAGGGCATTACAGTTGTACGGAAAAGTTACGGGCACACGGATTAACAAGCCGTAACATCAGCAAGCTGCAATACAACCTCCTGCGAAAATCAGAAAGCCATATCCATGAAACCCTTTCGGCAGGCATCCTGCAAAAGCTCGGGCTTATGCCGCGCGAAGCGGCCTTCAGGAATATACACTTCCCCGAAAACCAGGCCTCATTGAAGAAGGCCCAGGCCCGGCTGAAGTTCGAGGAATTGTTCTTCATACAATTGCGGCTTTTAAAAACAAGATTATTCAGAAAGCAGGAGGTCAGCGGACATGTGTTTTCGACCGTGGGCAGCTATACGCATGATTTCTACGAACATCACCTTGAATTCAGCCTTACCGGTGCTCAGAAAAAGGTGATCAGGGAGATCAGGGCCGATATGGGGTCGGGAAAGCAGATGAACCGCTTATTACAAGGTGATGTCGGCAGCGGCAAAACCCTGGTTGCACTAATGTCTATGCTTATTGCACTCGATAATGATTACCAGGCATGCCTCATGGCACCCACAGAAATACTGGCCATGCAGCATTTCGATACCATCGCCCGTATGACTGAACCCATGGGCATCAGTGTTGAACTGCTGACAGGTTCCACACGGGCGGTACGGCGCCGGAAAATACTTGAGCGACTGCATAGCAAAGAGCTTCAGATCCTGATCGGCACTCATGCCCTGCTTGAGGAGGACGTAAGGTTCGGACGGCTCGGACTGGTGGTCATCGATGAGCAGCACCGCTTCGGCGTGGCACAGCGGTCGAGGATGTATTACAAGAATGACATTCCGCCGCATGTGCTGGTGATGACGGCAACGCCCATACCGAGAACGCTGGCCATGACACTGTACGGCGACCTTGACCTATCGGTGATCGACGAATTGCCGCCTGGCAGAAAACCCGTAAAGACCTATCACTACTACGAATCAAAACGCCTCCGGCTTTTCAGTTTCATGAAGGACCAGATCGCCATGGGAAGGCAGGTCTATGTGGTGTACCCGCTCATACATGAATCGGAAAAACTTGATCTGAAAGACCTTACGGATGGCTATGAAAGTATCAGCCGTGCCTTTCCCCTGCCCGATTATGCTGTAAGTATCGTTCATGGCAAAATGAAGCAGGAAGACAGGGATTTTGAAATGAAGCGCTTTATCCGTGGCGAAACCCATATCATGGTTGCCACCACCGTAATCGAGGTTGGAGTCGATATACCGAATGCCAGCGTGATGGTCATTGAAAACGCCGAACGATTCGGCCTTTCGCAGCTTCACCAGTTACGCGGCCGCGTCGGGCGGGGGGCCGATCAGTCGTACTGCATCCTGATGTCGGGCGACAAGATCACTACTGAAGGCAGGATCAGGCTGCAAAGCATGACCGAAACCACCGACGGCTTCGTGATTGCCGAGACCGACCTGAAACTGCGCGGCCCCGGCGACCTGGCAGGAACACAGCAAAGCGGCATCCTCGACATGAAAATAGCAAACCTTGTACAGGACGAAAAGATACTAAAATATGCCCGTAACCTGGCCATGGAAACACTTGATGAAGATCCCGGCCTTGAAAATCCCGCCAATGCCATTCTTTATCAGAGGCTGAAGGAACTGAACAAAAACCAGCCCGAATGGGCTTCGATCGGGTAATGAGAATGAAAATCATTAACTTTGCCCATCGTTCAGCATATTATATTATCATTCATAAACATACAGCATGAGCGGGGAAACGATCCGGACGTTTATCCCTTTAAAACAGTTTCAGCATGAAGTTATCATACAACTGGTTGAAAAAATACATCGACCCAGACATGAACGTGGATGAACTGGGTGAATTGCTTACCAATTGCGGACTGGAAGTTGAGAGCATTGAGAAGTTCCAGAGCATCAGGGGCGGGCTTGAAGGCGTTGTGGTTGGCGAAGTGGTCAGCTGTATAAAACATCCCAATGCCGACAAGCTGAGCCTTACCACCGTAAACACCGGGAGCGGACGCCTGCTGCCTGTCGTATGCGGCGCACCCAACGTTGCTGCAGGGCAGAAAGTATTGCTTGCCACTGTCGGCACGGTCCTCTATCAGAATGAAGAAGCCTTTGAGATCAAAAAAACCAATATCAGGGGTGAAACATCCGAAGGCATGATCTGTGCGGAAGATGAGCTGGGGCTGGGCACTTCCCACGAAGGCATCATGGTCCTCCCCGAAGATGCTGTGCCGGGTACGCCTGCCAGGGAATATTTCAACATCTATGAAGACCATGTGCTTGAGATCGGGCTCACGCCAAACCGCACCGATGCAATGGGACATATTGGTGTTGCCCGCGATATCATGGCCGTGATAAACTGCCGCAAAAGCAAAGGAACGCAAAAACTCAGCCTCCCCTCCCACGCCAACTTCCGGGCCCCGGAAAAGCCTGCCGAGATCCCTGTCAGGGTAGAAGACACGCAGGCATGCCCCAGGTTTACAGGGATCACCATCTCGGGAGTGCAGGTGAAAGCCTCACCCGAATGGATGCAAAACCTGTTGAAAGCCGTTGGCATCAGGCCCATCAACAACATCGTGGACATTACGAACTTTGTGCTGATGGAAACAGGCCAACCCCTTCATGCTTACGACACAACAGCCATTGAAGGCAATGAGGTGGTGGTGAGAAAAGCCCGCCCCGGAGAAAAATTCATCACCCTCGACGGTATTGAGAGGTCCCTAGCCACCGACGACCTTATGATCTGCAATGCAAACGAAGGTATGTGTATGGCCGGTGTTTTCGGAGGTGCTGGATCGGGTGTAACTGAAAAAACGAAAAGTATCTTTCTCGAAAGTGCACATTTCGACCCATCAACGATCCGGAAAACAGCCAAAAGCCACGGACTTTCAACCGATGCATCATTCCGCTTCGAAAGGGGAGCCGACATCAGCATGACCCTTCCTGCCTTAAAAAGGGCCGCCCTGCTGATCACTGAACTTGCCGGGGGTAAGGCTTCATCGGAAATTGTCGACATCTATCCGCATCCCATTGAGGGGTGGATCACGGAAGCAAGATACAGCCATATCCACCGCCTGGCGGGTCAGGAAATTGAAACAGACCTGATCGACAATATCCTCGAAGACCTGGACATCCGGATCATTGAAAGAAATGACGATATCATCACCCTGCAGGTGCCAACCTACCGCTACGATGTGCGTCGCGAAGCCGACATCATTGAAGAGATACTGCGGATATACGGTTATAACAATATTGCATACACCGATGGCGTAAGGGCTTCGCTCATGCATCAGGAGTACCCCGATCCCGACCTGCTTCAGAACATCCTGTCGGACCTGCTTGCCGGCCTCGGTTTTACTGAAGTCATGAACAACTCTCTTACACGGGCGGCTTATTATGAGCAGTTCAGCGCATTTGATGAAAAGCAAAGTGTCAGGGTAGAAAACCCTTTGAGCATGGATCTGAATGCCATGCGCCAAAGCCTGCTGCCCGGCGGACTCGAAAACATAGCATTTAACCAGAACCGCAGGATCACTGATATACGCTTCTTCGAATTTGGCAATGTCTGCAGGAAAGTTGAAGGAAGCAACCCAAAAAACAAACTGGCAAATTACCAGGAAGAAAAACGGCTGGCCCTTTTCGTTTGCGGACGCAAACAAAAAGAAAGCTGGAATACTTCCGACAAGCAGACAGATTTCTACTACATGAAATCGGTCGTCATGAATATCCTGAAAAAACTGGGGACTGCGGAAGACCTCGTGATGAGCAATCCAGCTGCTCAGGGGATGTTTAGTGAAGGCCTCAGGCTTTCCCTCAACAACAGTGAACTTGTTTCGTTTGGATCCGTTGATCAATCATTGCTCGACAGTTTCGAGATCAGGCAGAATGTTTTTTATGCCGATTTTTCATGGAATGCAATCATGAGCATTGCCCGGCAGTCGGTAACAACCTATAAATCGGTACCCCGTTACCCCGAAGTAAGACGTGACCTGGCCCTTCTGCTCGATAAGCAGGTCAGTTTCGGGCAAATCAGGGAGCTGGCCTTCGAAACCGAAGCCAGGCTTTTGAAACGGATAGGGCTTTTTGATGTATATGAAGGCGATAAGATCGAAAGCAACAAGAAATCATATGCCCTCAGTTTTATTCTTCGCGACGAAGAGAAAACCCTTACCGACAAGATCGTGGATAAAACCATGAAAAAGCTCATCAGCACATTTGAAAAAGAACTGGGTGCCGTCATCCGCTAATGGCATCATCATCCCAATATTTTAAAACAAAATCATGAAACAGGAAATGAATGAATATTCTGAGGCGCCTTCAGGCGAAAAGTTCGCACTGCCCGGGGCAGATGAGTATGCTGCTGAATTAAGCCGCATTGAAAAACTCGTTCAAAAAGCCAGGGCCGGCAAACAGGAAATTGTGGTGGTAATGGGGGTTGGCTTCGTAGGGGCTGTGATGGCCGCCATCATTGCCGACGCCAGGGATGAAAACGGGAAAAACACCAAATTTGTGATCGGCTGCCAGCGCCCAAGCCGGCGCAGCTTCTGGAAGATCCCCATCCTGAACAGGGGCGTATCGCCCGTAAAGGCCGAAGATCCCGAAGTTGACGAGCTCATTGGCCGGTGCGTCAGGGAATCTGAAACACTCACGGCCACCTACAACAGCGACAGCCTGCAATTTGCCGATTGTGTGGTTGTTGATGTGCAGTGCGACTACAACAAGTCTGAACTTGGCAACATGCGCAGCGGAGAGGCTGAGATGGCGGCACTGGAAGAAACCATGAAGACCATTGGTGAAAAGATCCCTGCCCATGCCCTCACACTCATAGAAACCACTGTGGCACCCGGCACTACCGAATTCGTTGCCTGGCCGATCCTTAAAAAAGCCTTTGCCAAAAGGGGGATGACAGATACTCCGTTGCTCTCGCATAGTTTCGAAAGGGTAATGCCCGGAAAAGAGTATGTAAGATCGATCCGCGACTTCTGGCGGGTTTGTTCGGGCTGCACGACGGAGGCGCGCGACCGGGTGATAAAATTCCTCAACGAGGTGCTGAACACCAGGGAGTATCCCTTAACCGTGATGGACCGCCCCATCGAGTCGGAAACCACCAAGATCGTTGAAAACTCCTACAGGGCAACGATCCTTGCCTATCTCAACGAATGGAGCCTTTTTGCCGAACGCAACGGGGTTGACCTCATAAAGGTGATCAATGCCATCAAGGTACGCCCCACACACAGCAATATGATCTTCCCGGGCCCGGGAATCGGCGGCTATTGCTTACCCAAGGACGGCGGTCTCGGATATTGGGCATACAAACACATACTGGGCTTCGACGACGGCGACCGCATTTTCAGGATCACACCGGCGGCCATTGACATCAACGATACCCGTTCGCTCCATGTGGCAACCCTGACGCGCGATGCCCTGAGAAACATGTCGCGGTATATCGCCGGATCCAGGGTTTTGCTTTGCGGGGCCAGCTACCGGCAGGACGTGGGAGATACGCGTTACAGCGGATCGGAAATGATCGTGCGCAAGCTTACGGAGATGGGGGCCGACATGCATGTACATGATCCCTACGTCGAAAACTGGCATGAATTTGAAACGCAGGACGCTGAAGAGCTGTCGTGGAAAAGATTTTTCAGGAACCAGGATGGCCTCAGCAGCATAAAGGTTGAAAAAGACCTCCGCAATTCATTAAAAGGCATTGATGCACTGATCCTTGCAGTGCCACATCAGGAATACCTTTCGCTCGACCCCGACCGCATCCTGGAATGGACAGGCAATCCCATTGCCGTGATCGACTGTTTCGGCATACTGAGTGATGACCACATTCGCCGCTATTTTGAACTGGGCTGCGAAGTGAAGGCCCTGGGGAGAGGGCACATTCAGCGGATCAAAAAAGAGGTGGCCCGTAACAACCGGAAATAGGCATTCCTTTGAAGTCATATCGATGACCATAAAAAAGAGATGGTCTGATGCAGGCTTTCTGCCGGGGATCATGCAAACATTAACAGGCTAAGCGCCATCATGATCATGCCGGCAATAAGTCCATAGATCGAAAGGTGGTGCTCGCCAAATTCCTGTGCGGCCGGCAGGAGTTCATCGATGGAAATGAAAACCATGATCCCGGCCACTGCGGCAAAAACCATCCCGAAAAGCAAAGGGCTGAGAAAGGGCATCAGTATCAGGAACCCGATCAGGGCACCGAAAGGTTCGGCGAGCCCCGATGAAAAAGAATACCAGAAAGCCTTGCGCTTGCTTTCCGTGGCATAGTATATCGGCACCGACACGGCAATTCCTTCCGGTATATTGTGAATGGCAATCGCAACAGCGATGGCGATGCCGAGTCCGGGGTCTTCCAACGCTGCAATAAAGGTGGCCAGCCCTTCCGGAAAATTATGAATGGCAATGGCCAGGGCAGTAAACAAGCCCATACGCATCAACTTTGATTTATCCGCTTTTTCTTTGCTTATGTCTTCAACCATTTTGATCTCATGCGGATTCTCCATGGCCGGGATCAGTTTATCGATAATGGCAATGAGCATAAGGCCGGCAAAAAATGCCGCCGTCGTCAGCCAGAAGCCACCCTGTGCCCCAAAATCATCCTCAAGAACCTGCCGTGCCTTGGGGAAGATCTCGACAAATGAAACGTAGATCATCACGCCTGCCGAGAAACCCAGGGCAATAGAGAGAAATCGCGTATTGGTCTTCCTGGCGAAGAAAGCCAGCAAACTGCCAATACCGGTCGACAAGCCGGCAAAGAGTGTAAGCCCGAATGCCAGGAGTATTTCGTTAAAAGTAAAACTGTCCATAATATCTCTGTGATTAACCGCACAAGATAATCAGAATTTCCGGTATTTCTTATAATGCAAGCGGGTTTGCACCTTCTGCATTTCACGTTCAAGGATGAGGTCGGCGATCATGGATGCGGCAAGTTCCCTGTCGGGAGCCTGCATGGCTTCATGAAACCGTGTTTCCCCTATATCGAGACGGTACATGGCATTGAGCAGGCGATGAAAATCGTGTTCAATGAGGTACGCCACCACATCCCGGAGTTGCTGCCGGAACCAGGCCATGTCGGGCGGAACAGCTCCGTGGAAAACCAGGTCGTTTTCGAGGCCCAGGTCCTTCTGAACCATGCTTTGCAATAATTCCATGCCTTCCTTTTGCATGATCGGATATTTTTAAATTTATTGGCAATCTTCCTGCAAACGGCCGGGAACGAACACCCTATTTTATCAGATCCAGACCCTCCGCGGCCGATTCATTTTCAGGGTCGATCATCAGAACTGTATTAAAAAGCACTTCCGCTTCGCGCAACTTTCCCAGCCTGAATTTCGACCATGCATACATGAGTAATGATGCCTCATCATAAGGATATAAATTGACCACTTTCCCGAAAAGTATTGCCGCCATTTCAAAATCCCCTGTTTCGTAATGCATCAGGCCGAAATAATAATTGGCAACGGTGTTGAGGGGATCAACCTCCAGGATTTTAATATATTGTTCCTTCACCATGGCATAATTACCCAAGGAGGATGCCGGATAAGTTAGCCCGAACCTTGCTTCGATGGCATAGGGCTTCAGTTCAATGGCCCGCTGGTAATAAGCCGCCGAACCGGTGAAATCGCCCGAAATATAATGTAGCCAGCCAAGCCTCAGATTAATATGATATGAAGCCGGATCATAAACCGCCTTCAGCGACCCGATGGCATCCTTGTAACTGGCATCTGCCTCGAAGGCATAACTCTCGCCAAAAGCCATGATAATGGTCTTCGAATCCTGCCCGTTTGTAATGCAAGCCATGCATGAGAACACGAGCAGCAATAAAGTCTTTCTTACAGTTTCCATTTCAATCCCCCTGATATGCTTTGGTTCATATATTCATATTGAACAATCCTGTTCACCGGAAAGTTTTCCTTTAAAACCTCAAACCTCTTCCCTCCCTTTTGCAAATACTGGTAACGAAAGTTCAGATTTAATGATGGCGATAACACAAAGATAAGGCTGAACCCGGCTTTAAGGTTAATATTATCAGTAATATTATAAATGATCCGGGCATCATATTCATTGGATGATTTCAGGTTTCCAAAACCAACAAAAGCTTCAGACCAAAGAAAAGACCATACTTTAAATCCCAGCATCTGTGCATATATACCACGATGCTCCCCGTCCTCCTGCAAAAACTTCACTTTTGTGACTCCATAAAACACGAGGTTTCCGAATGGATAATATAATGCCGAAACCCCAAGCTGAAATTGGTTATCATTGTTCAGGTTTGACCAGGATGCTGACATACCCAGATCGAATATTGATATTTGTTTTAGGACAGACAGGGAAAAAACAAAATTATCCAGTTTGAGGGCGGAAGGTTTAAAGCTTGCTTCAACGGCCGGATAATCGAACCATATAACTGAATCAACAGCGCTGATATATGCTGCAGTGTCGGTTTTAAGGCTTTCTTCCCATGAAGCATCAACCTGCCCCGACAATGCATGAATATAATGGATAGCAGGGGTAAGCGTCCATCCGCGGCCAAGGTAAGTGTTCACATTCAAATAAAGCATGTCCTGTTTCACGCTATAATCGTATGTATATGTTGAAACACGTGAATTTACGGGAAAGTATTTTTCGATACCCCATGAATGGGTTACAACCGAATCGGGTTTGTTCCAGCGATATGCCGCCTGGTACTCTTTCCGGATACTCAGTCGTGTATAGGCAGCATTCAACAAAATGGCAGGATGCAGCTTCAGGGCAAAACCAAGGTTAGCATACCAGCTGTTACCGTAAAGATCCTGTTCACGATAAAGGACATTGCCGGGCGGCCTGTCCGGGCTGTTCCGTTCATGATTATTGCTTATCTCCATCCCTGATTCAACCCTGATATCTTCGACGAATCCCTTATCGCCCCCGGCTATGTTTTGCTTTAAAAAGTCATTCCATCCCGCTGACAAAACCCGGGCAGGCTGATGCCGGGCTGAATACAGGTAAGAATAATACAGGTATTCATTTGCAGTTTTGCTATAATTATTGAAAGTGAGGGCCTTTTCAAAATGGCCGGCTGCCCTGCGATAGTTTCTTAAACCAAAATATGCCAGTCCGAGCCTGTAGCGAAGATAATAATAATCGATACCATCGCGCAGGGCTGTCTTCCCTCTCATGATCACCCCCTCCCAGTTCCCCGCAACAGTATTTGCATACATGGCCGAATCAAGCTCCCGGAAGTTCACTGTATCCTGTGACCGGAGATTGAATGCAAGCACGAAGATCAGTATGATAAACTTTCCGAACCTTCCCATACGGCTTCAATACTAATATTTTTTGTTTGAATGCTGATGCGGCTGATGATGCCGTTTCCGGCCATTATCTGAAAGTCATATTTCCGGATGATTTTATTTCCTGACCTCAGACAGGCTTCGGCCCGCAATTCAATAGCGTTTTGCATCATGTTGTCAATGGTTTCAGGATAATAAAGCGAATAATCGGCCCGGAGGAATGTATAGAAAGGTGCGATAAGGTCCTGGAGCATTAACAGGGGGTGGCTTCCGAACACATCCAGGGGGAATACATCGCGGATCAGCAGCCGCGGATGATCAGCATGCGCCACCTTGAATAAACCCAGGTAAAGCAGGAATAAGAATGACTTTTTATCCCCCTCGAAATGTGTAAAGTATAGCAATCCTCCCTCTGTCTGGAACCAGGCTTTGGAATTGGTTCGCTCATGGAAAAGATATGTATTGTTGAAAACATCGGCGATTACAAGAAGATTTACATATTCCCGGCTGCCTTCCGTCAGATAATCCACCCTGAAGCCCAGTTTTTGGCCGGGTATAAAGTGAAACGCCTTATACAATTTTTCATCCCCTGCAATATTGGCGATCCTGTTATTTTTCAACGGCCGGTCATAGTTTTTCAGAACGGGCCCGTCTTTGCCGAACAATAAATAAAAAGCAAGCGGATAATCGGTAGTTTGGGCGCCTATATAAGGCTCTGATTGTACATGGAAATGCAGGTGCGGTTTGGGCGACCTGCCGGAATTTCCGCAACCGGCCAGAATCTGGCCTCTTTTAACATAGTCGCCTTTCGCTACCTGAAAAGAACCTTTCCTGAGGTGGCACAATTTTGTATAGAGCTTCGTGCCATGTTTAATAATGACGGTATTCCCCCAGTTCTGATCAAGGTTAACCTCTCCCACCGGGTTGTCTGCAACGCCATCGAGTATTTCTTCCACCCATCCGTCGGCCGGGGCCAGTACCGGCTTGCTGTAGCAAAGATAATCCTCAACATTCAGGCCCGTCCCGCTATGGAAACTGCCGTCATCCGCTGCAATCTCGAAATCCCAGGCATGTTTCCAGCCCTCACGGTGTGTATGGATATCGTCATGCGCCTGGGTTACCATCCATTCGCCGTGGAAAGGCAATGTAAGCGCTACAAACACCCCATCTTCGAAACGTTGCCGGTAATTGTCCTTGGCATAGAAGTTTTTTTCAGGTGAAAAATGCTGAACCACCACCGCTTCGGGAGCACGGATAAAATGCTCCCTGAATTTGATCACATAAAGGAACATGATCACAACCAGGTTAAACGGAAGGGAATAAACCGATAGTTGCGATGCCGCAAACATCTGTCCGGTACTGGTAATGAGGAAGGATGTGAGCGGCGTGAGCAGGATCACCCACAAATACGACCACTTTGAAGGGATAATAAAAAACCCGCCGATGGCGATGGCTGTCAGGATGTAGTTAAACCCAATATAGCTGTAACTCAGAACGCTGATATCGGCACCGATCAGTTCATAAAAGACCCATGCCGAGGCAAAGCCCAGAATGGAAAGCAGGAAAGCCTGCCTGGAATAGACCAGCAGCCCGGCAGCCACCAGCATGCCCGGCAGCAGATGATACTGAAAAAAGATGGCGCCCAATGACCGGAAGTATACCATCACGGCTTCGGACAACGGCAGGCTGTATAGCCATTCATGAATCTCAACGAGGGCCTTCCCGCCAATGGCATACATTTCATTGAGTACGTAAACACCCCGCTGGCTTACTTCAAGCGAAGTATATTCGCGTGCCGCAAGCAAGATCATCCATATACCGAACAAAAACGGAATGCTCAGGTAGGGAAGACCGTATTTCCCAATCACTCCTTCGAGCATCACACTTACCAGAAGCGTGAACAAGGCCGCAAACAACAATACAAGGATGAATTCGGGATTGAATTCATAATACATCCCCAGGCCCAGGCCTACCAGCAGGCTGTTAAAGCCATAAAAGCCATTGCGTATATTCCGGCGGTTAAAGCCGATAATGCAGGCGGCCGCATTGCTGGCAAGCACAGCCAAAAATCCGGCAAGGCCGGCGTAAAAATCAAAAAAAGTAACAATTACCAGGATAAATGAAAAAAAACGGTTGTTCGAAAAGAAAACCTGCGAATAGCTGTTGATGATGCCATCGGTGAGAGAGGCGGTATAATCCGCAAGTTTATTGTTTTTCATCGAATCTATATCCATGATCAGGCAAAAAGGGTAGTCCCGGCCTGATCTTTTTCTAAACATAACAGAAACCCTGTAGGCTAAAGGCCTCCTTATCCGGAATTCCCGTCCGGATTAAAACAATGCGATCAGAGATTCAGCAGTGCCTGCCTGAGTCGTTCCTGCACCTGCCCGGCCACTGCATCCAGTTCGGAACTGCCAACCACTGACATCATCTTTATTGCATCAACGGCCGACACCTGCACCTTTCCGTCTTCTTTTTCGATCAGAACGACATTGCAGGGCAGCAGCACCCCTAATTCTTCTTCAATCTGCAAGGCTTCATATGCAAAGCCAGGGTTGCAGGCCCCCAGGATCAAATATTTTTTGAATTTCACTCCCAGTTTAGCCTCAATTTTTTCGTCGAGTCTAATCTCTGTAATGACACCAAAACCGACATCACCGAGATTTTCGATAATACGATCGCGGACTTCTTCAAATCCTGCTTCAACAATCTTCGTGATATGATAGCTCATAATAACAGTTTTATAGTTTGAACTTTTTCAGATGCACCGGAATTTCTTCCAATGCCGTTATGTTGTTTAATGATTCATGTTTCCTGATGATATGCACTTTGCCGTCGGTTCCGGTCAGTACCACTTCCGGGCGCAGGGTGATGAACTGCATCCATTGAGTCATGTTATAAGCCCCAACGGAATGGATCACGAAATGATCGCCCTTGTTCAGGAGCGGGAGGCTCACATTTTCACGGATCACATCAATATTCATGCATAAAGGACCATAAAGCACGGTATCTTCCACATAAGTGGTTGATTCCTGTGCCGGGCTCACCCGGTGGTCGTACCAGAATGAAGTAAAAAGAATATTTACCCCCACATCTACGATGGTATTCCTTCTGCCATCGGATAACCTCTTGTTGGCTACAACCGTGCCCAGAAGAAATCCGGCATCATCGATCAGGGCACGTCCTGTTTCAAGGATCAGCAGGGGCATGTTGCCGGGTTCAAAACCGGCATTGACGAGGACTGTGGTAATAGCCTCGGCATAATCGTCGAAGCCAGGGCAGGCATCCGTACCAGGGAAATAAGCTCCTTTGAGGGTATTTTTTGAAGCGAAGCCTCCACCAAGGTCAATATATTTAATGCTGTGATTAAACTTCTTGCGGATGGCGATGGCAAGCTCCGAAAGCCTGCCGGCAGCGGTGGCATAGGCCTGGGACGTAAGCATAAATGTACCGATATGGGTGTGCAGGCCGGCCAGTTCAAGTTTTTCAGAATGCATGACCTTGTTGATGGCGTCCCATGCCTGGCCGTTTTCATAATTAAAACCAAAACGATCCCACATCGGATAAACCCCGGTATCCATATTCACCCTGATGGCTACCCTTGGCCTTCGGTTCATCTCCCCCGCAAGCCCGATAATCGAATACAGCTCGTCCAGGTGGTCGATATGGATAAGGGAATCGTTGGTGATGGCTTTACGAAGATCTTCAAGGGTCTTGTCGGGGCCGTTAAAGATGATCTTACTCCCCGGCACCCCGTTGTGCAGGGCCTTGTCGTATTCAAAGCCCGAAACAACTTCAGCCCAGGAACCCATCTGATGATAGATCCGGCATACAGCATCCAGGTAGTTTGTCTTATATGACCAGGCGAACTGCACTTTGGGATAACGTGTTGTAAAAGCCCGGCCGGCCCTGTCAAAGGTATCCCTCAGTATCCTTTCCGAAATAACGAAGAGTGGCGATCCATGATCCTGAAGTAATGATTTTACTGCTATTCCGTCAAGATGTGTCAAAGGCAGCATTTCATTGCGTGTGCCAAACTTGTTGGGCATGCCCGTTTCGAGTTTCCTGATCATGGGCCTTTCATACCTTGGTTTATCCATATCAACGATGTATTTGTTTTATCTACCTACTGAGCAATATTTTTTTTATCAATTAATCCGGAGCCCCCGAATCCGCATTTTTCATATCAGAGTTCACCGTAGGTGGCTATCTGCTGATATTCATGCAGATCTACGATCATATCCCATGAATAACGGATAAACATCTTTCCGACCGCATAAGAGGAATAGGCTTTTGTTTCCATTCCCAATGCCAGTCTTACGAGTGCTTCCGGGATATTCTGGCCTGCTCCCACCGCCAGGTAAACCCATGCAGGTATACGCGGATTGATCTCCAGAATAAAGAATTCACCATCCTTGTTCTTCATCAATTCGAGCTCAAAACCACCCCGCCATTTGGTTTTCGAGATGAACTGTCCGGTCAGTGCCAGCATATTCTTATCTGAAATGCTGATCCCTCCCCAGGCCTTCCCCTTGTCCGTTATATATTGTTTCCGCATGGGAACTGCGGATATGGTGTTTCCCATGCCATCGCCAAGGCCGGTGACATTGTATTCTGTACCGCTGACAAATTTCTGCAGGATGACAGGCAAACCCCATTTTGCACTGATCCTGTTGAAAGCGATTTTTGCCTGTTCAGGGGATTGCGCAAGGCTGGCATCATAAAACTTTCCCTTCACAAGCAGGGGAAACCCCAGTTTGCGGGAAGCAGCATACAAAGTCTCAATACTGTGGACGGCTTCGCTTTCAGGAACATTAAATCCATACTTTTTACCAAAAGCGGGAAGATTGAATTTTTCACGCTCTTCATATTGCGCATGGGTGGGTAAAAAGGTTTTTATGCCAAGTTTTTCAAGCGGAGCCGACAGTTTCATGAAGGGAAGCAGTTCGGCATCGAAGTTGGGTATGATCACGTCCAGGTTTTCTTTTTCGTGAATGTACTGAAGCCGTTTGAACAAGCCCTCCGTTCCCCCACCCGGATAAGGGATCTGATATGTTTTGTCAATGATCTCGTGCATGTATATGCCCGGTTCGAGCGAGTCATATGAAAGGCCGATGATCCTGGCGTCAAAAGAGGCTGCTTCGCGCAGGCCCCTGATCACCGGTATTCCCGGACCCGGGCTGTCTATCGCATTCAGGCCAGTAACGGCAATGTTAAGCTTCTTCTTCGGTGACATGCTCCAGGAGGTTATGGTGTTTGAGCATACTCACAAAATCGTGGTAGTCCTTCTCAACCGTATCTTTATCAATATTATACTTCCGGGCGATCTCATGACTGATACTTTCGGTATCCGACCCTGACCTCATCCGCGCCAGCATTTCCAAACCCATTGGATTGGCAGTAAAGGATTCACCGGTATCGGGATTAAAGATAAATCCCGAATCGCTCACAGCGACATTCTTTTTCAGTTTCATCATATATTTTTAGACAAACAGTGATGACATTCGTTTAATTTTCACACAAAACCTTGCCATACCGCTTTGAAAATGAGTTAGGTTTACAAGGAATCGCCTCCCTTTGTTAACGCTGCACCATCATATATGTTATTTAAAATATCTGTTTTTTATAAATAATTCCCCCCATTTTTTCAGTCTCTGCCAGCAATCGATCGATATTGATTTCACAATCATCACAAGATATTATTTCCCATTCGTTTACAAAACGCGCAAATCAGACAGGCCCGACAATTATCAGGCGTCATACTTGCTTTTTTACATTTAAATCTTTACATTTGATGGATACTTTTAAGTATAAAGCAAGAAACCTTCAATCACCAGCATATGAATAAAATGCTAAAGTGGATATAATGAAGGACGAAGAAGTCTGCAAAACCAAAGTTAATTCATGATGAAAAACAAGCTGTTATTAATCAGTTTACAGCTAATCCTGATCTTTGCGATCATCTGGTCGTGCAAGCACGAACCTGAAGATCTGGCCGGCCCGGGAACTGATCCGCCTCTGCCCTGCGATACCTTTAACATCACTTATACTGCGGATGTGTACCCTGTATTCGTTGAACATTGCATTTTTTGCCATGGCGGGGCAACACCCGATGCCGGCATCGACCTGAGCAATTTTGAAGATGTTATTCTGGTTGCTGAGAGCGGACAGCTCCTGGGTTCGATCAACCACATGGCCGGATTTTCGCCCATGCCCCAAAATGCCGCCAAACTCGACTTTTGTCTGATCAGGACTATCACCATTTGGATAAACGACACTGTATTTCCCAATCCCGGTCACCCCTGCGACCCCGACACGGTATACTTTGAAAAAGATCTGCTTCCCATCCTGCAAAGCGGTTGTGCCCAACCGGGCTGCCATGATGCCATCAGCATGCAGGACGGGATCAGGCTAACCGATTATCAATCGGTAATGACAACTGCCGATGTTAAGCCCTTCGATCCGGAGGGCAGTGACCTTTACGAGGTTCTTGTTGAGGACGACCCCGACAAACGCATGCCCCCGCCACCACTGTCACCAATGTCGCAGGAAAGCATCGGCCTGGTGTATACCTGGATCGGGCAGGGTGCGGAAAACCTCTTCTGCGATGAGGGAACGTGCGATACCACCAACATCACTTATACGGCTCCCGTCAGCGGCATTATTCAAAAACATTGCCTGGGATGCCATAATGATAACAATCCACTGGGCGGCCTGAGCCTGCAGGGATACGACAACCTGCTGCTTACGGCAACCGACGGCCGCCTGCCGGGAACCGTACGCCATGAACCCGGTTACCCTGCCATGCCCAAGAACTCATCCCAACTGCCGGATTGCAAGATCCGCCAATTGGAAATATGGATAGAAGATGGAACACCGCAATAAAATTTTGTATATCGCTGCATTCGCAGGATTGCTTGCATTGGTTTTTTTAAACCATTCCTGCTATTACGATAATGAAGAATACCTTTATCCGGCCACGGCCAATTGTATCACCGAAAACATGTCGTTTGCAACGGATGTGTGGCCGGTGATCGATGCCGGTTGTGCGGGTTGCCATAGCGGGGCATCCCCTTCGGGAGGAATTGCCCTTGGCAATTATACGGAAGTAACGGCAAGCGCACAGATCGTTGCAGGAAATTATGGCAGCCTTTACGGGACCATCAGCCACGCTTCGGGTAATTCACCCATGCCGAAAAGCAGCAACAAATTGCCCGACTGTACCATTGCCAAAATCAAGGCATGGATCGAGCAGGGAGCGATGGATAATTGATTCATACAACAGAAAAACAAAGAAAAAATATACATTAAAGCACTATGAAAAGATGGATGAAGATTCTCGGGCTGCTGATCGCAATCGGCATCCTGGCGGCTGTTTACGTATGGTTCTTTGTATACAATAAACCGCACCGCGATTTTGAACAGGCCAGGCCTGACCATACCCTGGCAGCAGACGAATTGTTCTACCAGTACTATAACCATAAATCAAGGGCCGACAGCCTGTACACGGGTATGGTGCTCCAGATCACAGGGGTTCCCCATAGTGTGGAAGTGAAGGACTCTGTAGTGATTGCCGTATTTGCATTTGAAAGCGGCATCTTTGGGGAGGAAGGCATACGCTGCACCATGCTCCCGCAACACCGGGAGCGGATGAAAAACCATGAAGCCGGAACAAGACTTTCACTGAAAGGCTACTGCACCGGCTATAACGATGCGGATGTAATACTGGAGAAATGCTCCATTGTTGATGAGGATTAAACTTTATGATGTCGCAGGTGTTTATAGCACAGTATTAACTTAAAAACACCAGTCATGAAACGTATTGCAAATGTATTATTACTGATCATGCTCATTTCGGCTACTGCCTATTCGCAGAATTTCATTACCAAAACAGGGCATATCAGATTTTACTCCGAAACCCCGATAGAATCGATCGAAGCGCACAATTATGCCGTTAATTCGGCCCTGAATGTGGAAACAGGAGATTTTGTCTTCAGGGTGCTCATCAAATCCTTTGAATTTGAAAAAGCCCTGATGCAGGAGCATTTCAACGAGAACTACATGGAGTCGGACAAATATCCCAATGCCATGTTCAAAGGCAGGGTAATTAATAACGATGGCATTGATTTTTCCTCCGACGGCACCTACGATGCCCTTGTTCAGGGCGATCTCACCATTCATGGTGTAACGCAGGCCATTGAGGAAAAAGGCACTTTTATTGTAAAGGAAGGAAAGATACAAGGCCGGAGCGTGTTTAACGTGCTACTGGAGGATTACGATATCAAGGTGCCCGGAGTTGTGAGAAAACAAATCTCCGAAAGCATTGAAATTACCGTTAACGTTATGCTGGAGGAGGTTAAACCATAACCTCAGATGATCAAAACATGCATCTTCCTGTGTCTGGCCGTCATTTTTTCGGTCACGACACGGGTTTTCTCACAGGACGACCTGATGGAGCTCTTCGGGGAAGAAGAGCCGGTTACCGAATATGCCTACGCCACTTTCAAGACCACCAGGGTTTGTATCGGGCAATCGGTTGAAAACCCTCCCAATGGCAACCTCATCTTTATTGTCTCCCATCATTTCGGAAGCATCAACCAGGGATTTTATGAGTTTTTCGGTCTCGACCAGGCAACCACGCGTATTGGTTTTGAATACGGTTTTACTGATTGGCTGGCACTGGGCATCGGGCGCAGCACCCTCAACAAAACCTTCGACGGTTTTGCCAAGGTGAAGCTGTTGAGGCAAAGCAGCGGAAAGAAAAACATGCCATTTTCATTATCGTACTCTGGGAATATGGGGGTGAACGGAACCAAATGGCAGGATCCCGACAGGAAAAACTATTTTACCTCCCGTCTTTCCTATGCCCACCAGCTACTGATTGCGCGAAAATTCAGCAATGCCTTCAGCCTGCAACTGATGCCATCCCTGGTCCACCGTAACCTGGTACAACGGGAAGTTGACCAGAACGATGTTTACGCCATCGGAGCCGGCGGCAGGCTCAAGATATCAAACCGGGTATCGCTCAACGCCGAGTATTTTTTCCTTTTGCCCGGACAAACGGCCGATGATTATTACAATACGTTCACGATCGGGTTTGACATTGAAACGGGCGGGCACGTATTTCAGTTGTTTGCCACCAATGCCAGGGGGGCCATCGAAGAATACTTTATCCCCCAAACAACAGGTTCATGGCTTAACGGAGATATCCGCATAGGGTTTAACATCACCCGCATCTTCACCATCAGGCAGCCCCGGGCACGCATGTAGGCGTTGTTATTCACATCCTTTTCTACGGCAGATCAGGTTGAATAGGTATGAACGCTTGAGCTGGCCGAAGGCAGGTAGTTGATCCCGAACCAGCAGATCATCAGCACCACGAATGCCAGTGCCACGATCCAGAGGGCCGACGCCTCCGAGTGTCGTTTTCTCAGCCTGTAATGGATATACAGCAGGTAAGCCAGCCACGTAAGAAAGGCCCAGGTTTCTTTCGGGTCCCAGGTCCAGTAATGGCCCCAGGCCTCTTTTGCCCAGAGCGCTCCGAACAGCAGGCCATAGGTAAGAAAGGCAAAGCCGATATATACGATGTTATCGGCCATTAGCAGTTTTTGGGTCACATCTTTACCGCGATAGTATCGCAGCAGGCCAACCATGGCGATAAGTGAAGAAAAGCCCAGGAAGGCATAGCCGATGATATACACAACCACATGGGGTACGAACCAGGGGCTTTGCAGGGCAGGCATCAGGGATTTGTCGAAAGTATCGGGATTTAGAAAGTTCAGAAAGAGGAACAGCAGCGCCATGAGCAGTGTATATGCCAGCATGAGCGGCAGTCGCCAGCGATAATACAGCACAATCCCTATGGTTGAAATGAAAACGCCGTACCACAGCCTGGTTTCGGCCAGGGTACGGAAGGGCGGACGTTCGAGGCTCACCCAGAGACTGATGGTGAAGGTGATCAATACCGCCCAGCCGAGCATGAGAAAAAGCGTTTTGATGGAATGAAAGACCGACTTTGGCGGAGATAGCATCAGCACCAGCGCCACCAACCAGAAAACCGAAGTCATCAGCAAATATGTAGGAAAATCAAGCCAGCTCATGATGATTTGGTTTTTGTTCGTCCCTTACCCATCCACAACAGGTATAAAGAGCCCAGCAGCATCATAAATATACCTGTATACACCACCGGAAGCCATGGATCCCTGACCATTTCGATGGTACTGGTTTGCGACCAGCGGCCCAGCCTTTCATCATAACCCACCTGGTAGATCTTCCATCCGTCAATGGCAGCAGGTTTATTAACTTCAATATAAATATCCCTGTACTCCTCAACAGAGGTGAAGACCCTGATGGAGGAACTGTATTTTTTTGGTTTCATCCGTACCATGGCCAGCGAAAGTTCCTGGTTCAGCTTCAGAATGGAGGGGGGTACCTCATGACTTCCATCCGAAACCCAGCCACTGAGTGTATCGCCGGAAAACATGTCCGTGGCGTAAACATAAACCGCCCTGGCGCCTCCATCCATGTCTGAGGAGTCGTAGGCCCCGTCGTAATAACGGGCATTGCCTATATAATCTGTAAAATGTAGCGCGAAATTTTCCAGTGCATCATGGCCCCCTTCTTCCACAATGGCAAGCCTGCCACCCTTTTCAAGCCTGAGCGTAAAATCCTCATTTCGCATTAGTCCGATTTCCGGGGGATATTCCTCAATGCTAAAATCAAGCAGGAGCATTCCAATGCCCACATCGTAAGCCTGCCTGTTCCCGTCGTAGGCAGTGGTTTCGGGATGCCGTTTATTAAGTTGCATACTCAGGCGCCACATATCGGCCGACCCCAGTGAGGCAGCCACGACAATAACCCACAGGCCTGCATGGTTCAGCAAAAAAGCAATGTTATTCAGGGTAAACACGCGTATCCTCCGCACGATGGTAAAGCCAAGCACAACCAGCAGATAAACCGCCGTAAAAAGGTATGGCCAGCCCGAAGTGATCCTTGTCAGCCCCAGTTGTCCGTACCAGGTATCGCTTGCGTAAGCGGAACCCTGCTGTATAAAACCCATCAGCATTACCATCAGGGTAAAAAAACTGATGGATGCGATGGCGGCCGGCACGCTGGAAAGCCATTTTACAAATGGATTGCGGAAAAAATAGTGTACCAGAAAAAAATAGGCAACAATAATGATGATGATGAACAGGTTCATGGGCCATGCCGGCATCCGCACGCTTCCGCTGCCTATGATCTCCACCATGAAACCGGCCAGCAACAGGAAAAAACCCATCAGAAAACTCTCCCGGTATCCCCAGGGATGTTTCCAAAGTGCCTTTTTCTTTTTTTTCCCGGCGGGAGTGCTATCCATCACAACTTTGTTAGAAGCAACAAATTTAGCAAACTATATATAAAAACACCCAAAATAATACAGGGACTTCCACGAACAAATCATGCCATCTGGCCGGAGCAATTCCGGCAACATCCCGTTACCGGTACAATTCCGATGCATCGACAAAGATCAGGTATTCATTGATCAGTTTACCTTTCATTCGCAGCAGCACGGCAAAAGGGACAGAAAGCCCGCTTCCGTCATGCCGGGTATACTGAACCCTGCCGGTGGCAAAACGGGTATCGCCTGCCTGCCAGTCTTCGATGTTGTGGTGGGCAATACCCGCGATACTACGGTAGAAATTCTCAAGGTAGGCAGCAATGGCTTCCCTGCCCCGAACGGGAGGCTGATTGGCAAACCTGAAAACGCCGTCGTCAGTCATCAGGGCCGCCAGGCCCCGGGCGTCTTTCGCATCCACGACACGATACATATCCTGAACAAAAGTGTTTGAGTCCATTGTTTTTGTTTTTTCAATGATAGAATTATAACGACCCTGATCTGTTGGCTGCCGGAATTCAAAACAGCTTTAGAGGCGGTATAAAATGAAAACCAAAAAGAATGGATTTTGTTCAGTGGCGGAAAGGAAAACCATTATTCATCCGCTTATTCCGACGAAAGACCGGGATTCAGCAGAATGTCGTCAGGATCAACCGGCAGGTTTTTTACAAGCCTTGAGCGTTCATCCAGTAACTTGTTGATCTCTTCATCGCTGAGGCCCGGCTTTTTCAGCAGGGCATCGATCTTTTCTATATCAGCGGGCAGCTTGACCTGTTCTTTTCCGGCATCATCACCTTCCAGATCCAAATCACCCAGTTCATCACCAAGTTCCGATTTTAACTGCTCCACAAGGCTGGCGATCATGCCTTTTACCGGTTCCCCGAACTTATCGAGCAATTCCTCTGAAAGGTGATCGCGCATATTTTCGTAATTACTGAGAAGGTACTCGAAATTCTGATAAAATGTACGGTCAATCCCATGCAATTCATCCAGGGAAGTCTTTTCCTTCAGCTTCTTAAAAAGCCTGATCAAAAGATCAAGATTCTCATTGAATGACCGTTCCTCACTGCCCATGATATATTTTTTTCAAATTTACTATATAATTATGAAACGAAAGCCTTATCGATTCATTGTCTATCTTTGTCAATTCAATACATAAACAATGCAAATACGGCTTTGGTTTATTATCATGACAGGTTTTGCAACTTTTTCGTTGCATGCACAGGAATATAACCGGCTAATCACCGACCCGAGGTTTGGAACTGAGGAGTTGTTCGGATATTGCAACCGCGAAGGCCTGGTCCGGGGTGAATTCGGGACGCATTTCGGCCATGAATACATCTATGAGCCCGATGCTGAATCCATTCACGGGATCAGGGAAATTCCGCCTGATTACAGGATCACCCTGGTCATGGGGTCGTGGTGCAGCGACAGCCGGGAGCAGGTACCCCGGTTTTACCGTATTCTCGATGATGCCGGCATCGACAGCGACATTATGCAGGTGATCTGCGTTGACGGTTATAAGTCGGCCGGCAAAATCCAACTGTATCACCTAGGGATTGAGTTTGTGCCGACTTTCATTTTTACCAGGGAAGGGACGGAGATCGGGCGTATCATAGAAACCCCTGTTGCTTTGCTCGAAGAGGATTTCTTGTCAATCATTGTTCAGACCCCTGACAGCGGGCAATAAACACCCATTATACCCGGCAGCAATGAATATACTTACCAAAATAGCCGATGTGCAAACGGCTGTAAATGCTCACCGCAATGATGGTCAGAGCCTGGGCTTCGTTCCAACCATGGGAGCCCTGCATGAGGGGCACATCTCACTGCTTCGCCGTTCGGTTGCGGAAAACGATATCAGCATCTGCAGTATTTTTGTCAACCCCATACAATTCGACAAGCCCGGCGACCTGGAAAAGTACCCGCGTAAACTTGAACGGGATTTCGAAATGCTGGAATCCGGAGGTTGCCATTTGGTTTTCGCACCCCCGGTAGAAGAAATGTATCCGGAAAAACCAGGGGAGCGATATCATTTCGGGGCCTTGGAGGAAGTGATGGAAGGCAGGCACCGTCCCGGGCATTTCAACGGGGTAGCCGTGGTGGTAAAAAGGTTATTTGACATCTGCAGGCCGCATAAAGCCTATTTCGGAGAGAAGGATTTTCAGCAGTTAATGATCATACAGGAGCTTGTTAAGAAAGAGAACCTGCCTGTTGAGATCGTACCCTGTCCCATCATACGCGAAGCCGACGGCCTGGCGATGAGCTCCCGCAATGCCCGGCTCACGAAAGAAGAAAGAGCCATTGCTCCGGTTATTTTCAACACCCTCACTTTTATCAGGGAACATGCCCGGAAAATGGAGATAGGGAATTTGCTCGAACAGGCCCGGAAAAAGCTTCTTGCATACCCGGGAATCAGCGTTGAATACATCCTGGTGGCTGATGAGATAACCCTGCAACCGGTCCGGACCTGGCAAGAGGGCGGCCATTTGCGTGCTTTTGTGGCCTTATTTCTTGGTAACATCAGACTGATCGACAATATGGAATTGTGAGAGCCGGAACATTACAGTTTGAGATCGCTCCTAATCAGCTTACAGTATTCAGGCAATTCAGTACATTTGTATTTATGCATTGTTTTTTTGTAATTTTGCAGTGAAATGCTGATCGAAGTACTTAAATCGAAGATACACCGGTGTACCATCACCGAAGCCGACCTTCACTATGTGGGCAGCATCGCCATTGATGAAGACCTGATGGATGCCGCCATGCTTATTGAAAACGAGAAAGTCCACGTTTATAATATCAACAACGGCGAAAGGCTGGAAACTTACGTGATCAGGGGAGGAAGAGGTTCAGGCATCATATCCCTCAACGGGGCGGCAGCGCGCAAGGCGGCTGTTGGCGATCTTATCATTATTGTTTCCTACGCAAGCATGGATCCCGCGGAAGCAGCCGGTTTTAAACCCCGGATCATTTTCCCCGACAAAAACAATAAATTATAAACATTTGATGAAGAAGGTCCTGTCGGTGTTTAATTACTTGCTGTTCCTTTTGCTGGGGGGCTTATTCCTGTGGCTGGTATTCAGGGACCTGGATGCCACCGAGATCATCAGTCAAATCGTGCATGCCAACTACTGGTGGATTTCCGGCTCAATCGCAGCCGGCATCCTTGCACACCTGGTGCGGGCTGCCCGCTGGAACATCCTGATCGGTTCAATGGGATATCAAACCCGGCTGTCAACAACTTTTTACGCCGTTATGACCGGCTATCTTTCCAATGTGGCCATTCCCAGGCTTGGTGAAGTGACCCGCTGCGGCGTGCTTAGTAAAAAACAAGGCATCCCCTTTACACCTTTACTGGGTACCGTCATTGCCGAAAGGGTCTTCGACATGTTCATCATGCTGCTGATCATCCTGCTGGTGATCCTTTTCCAGTTAAAGCTGGTTGGCGGTTTTGTCGACAAGCATGTTTTTTCCCCGCTCTTCATGAATTTTGAAAGCAATCTTCTTCCCATCCTTCTTATACTTGCCATCATCGTCATGTTTTTCCTCTCGGCCTGGTTTATCTGGCGTGTTTATCGCAAAAGGCTGGAACGCCTCTTGTTTTTCAGGAAATTATCATCTTTTGCCGGGGGTCTCTCGGATGGCATCAAAACCATTAAGCGTACCAGGAATAAGGGGATGTTCCTTTTATATACCATTTTGATATGGTTTTTATACTGCCTGATGATCTACCTGCCATTTTTCTCGATGCACGACACCTCACATCTTGATTTCGGTGATGCCATTACGGTTATGAGCATTGGCAGCCTGGGCATTGTGGCCCCCGTGCCGGGTGGTATCGGCACATATCATTTTATTGTAAAGGCCACCCTCTATGAACTTTATGGCATTGAGCAGGCTGCTGCCGCATCATTTGCTACCATCACGCATGCAGCACAGAGCCTGATGATCATCTGCGTGGGCGGCTTATCCTTTTTAATGTTGTTTTTACAGAAAAATCATAAAAACCATGGATTATCTTAATTATATCAGATCAAAGGTCTTTGTGGAAGCAGGTAAGCATCTCGATTGGCAGCTTGCCGTATGGAGGTTTCATGACCGGCGTATCGTATTCACCAACGGGTGTTTCGACATCCTGCACCTGGGGCACATCGATTATCTTGCAAGGGCTGCCGCCGAGGGGAACCTGATGATTGTTGGGCTTAACACCGATGCTTCGGTAAAAAAGATCAAGGGCGGTTCGCGTCCTGTCATGGATGAGCAATCAAGGTCAATGGCCCTTGCGGCTCTTGGTTTCGTTGATGCCGTAATATTATTCGATGCCGAAACCCCGTATGAACTCATCAGGAGGGTTCAACCCGATGTACTGGTAAAAGGCAAGGATTACAAGCCCGAAGATATTGTCGGGGGTGATATTGTTGAAAAGAAAGGCGGTAAGATCGTAACCATCGACCTGGTGGAAGGTTATGCCACCACCGCCATCATCGATAAGATCAAAAATTCGTAATTTTATGCATGTTGCCGGGTTTCCGGCATATGTAAAGATCAACAAGTGTTTTCATGGCAAAAGCTGTAAGTACTTTCTTCTGCCAGCATTGCGGCGCACAATCGCCGAAGTGGATTGGCCGCTGCCCTTCCTGCGGGGAGTGGAACACCTATGTTGAAGAAGTGGTAAGGAAGGAAACTGCACGCGAGGCAGGCATGAAAAGGATCAGTCCGGCCAGGAAAGCCGTTCCTACGCCCCTCGATGTCATTGCACCAAACCGTGAAGAGCGTATCGACACAGGCACCGCGGAACTGAATCGCGTGCTGGGCGGCGGGCTTGTGCCCGGATCACTGGTACTTATCGGAGGCGAGCCGGGCATCGGCAAATCAACGCTTATGCTGCAGGTGGCAATGGGTTTCGAAAACCGAAAAGTACTTTATGTAACCGGTGAGGAAAGCGACCAGCAGATCAGGATGCGCGCCGACAGGATCGGTGTTCCCAACGCCGCCTGTCTGGTACTGACAGAAACCAATACCCAAAACATCTTCAACTTCCTGGAAAAAGTCAGTCCCGGCGTTTTGGTGATCGACTCCATACAAACCCTTTATACCGACCATATTGAAAGTTCACCGGGGAGCATCTCGCAGGTGCGCGAATGTGCAGCCGAATTGCAGCGCTATGCCAAGCTCACCGACACCCCCGTGATCCTGATCGGGCACATTACCAAGGACGGCACCCTGGCCGGGCCGAAGGTCCTCGAACACATGGTGGATACAGTGCTGCAGTTTGAGGGCGACAGGCACTACGAGTTCCGTATCCTGCGTTCGGTGAAGAACCGTTTTGGCTCAACATCAGAATTGGGGATATTCGAGATGACCGGCAAAGGCCTTCGCGAGATCCACAATCCATCCGAAATTCTTGTTTCGAGACGGGAAGAAGATGTAAGCGGCATTGCCGTTGCGGCCACCATAGAAGGGCAAAGGCCCATGCTTGTTGAAACACAGGCCCTGGTGGGGACAGCCGCATACGGAACACCGCAGCGCACCGCTACCGGCTTCGATGCAAAAAGGCTGAACATGCTGCTTGCAGTGCTCGAAAAAAGGGCCGGCTTCAAACTGGGATCCAAAGACGTATTTCTGAATATGGCAGGCGGCATCAAAGTGGATGATCCCGCCATCGACCTGGCCGTTATCAGCGCGGTAATGTCGTCCAATGCCGATATACCCGTGCCGCAACACTATTGCTTTACGGGCGAAGTCAGCCTGTCGGGCGAGATCAGGGCCGTTAACAGGATAGAGCAGAGGATCGCCGAAGCCGACAAGCTCGGTTATGAAAAAATATTCCTGTCGGCTTACCTGAAAAAATCCGTTAACCCCCAAAAGATAAGGGCAGAGATCATCTTTGTAAAAAAGATAGAAGACCTTGTCAGGTCACTTTTCGGATAAACCATCATGTCGGAGATCCGGTAATGCTATTCATAAATTGTTTATGTCGTGCAGTCACATGCCGGATGGGTCAACCGTTTAATCCGCAATTTCGAGCAGGACAGGGCAATGGTCAGAGTGATGGGCGTCGGGCAGGATCACGGAACGTTTCAGCATCCTTTCCACCGGAAGGCTTACCATGTGGTAGTCGATACGCCAGCCAAGGTTCTTTGCCCTGGCGTTGGCACGGTAGCTCCACCAGGTATACTGCTGTGGCTGATCATTAAAATGCCTGAAAGAATCGATGAAACCGCTTTCGAGGAAACGGCTCATCCATTCCCTTTCTTCGGGCAGGAAGCCTGAACTGTTGGCATTCCTGACCGGGTCATGGATATCGATGGGTTTGTGGCAGATATTATAGTCGCCCGAGACCACAAGCATCGGGCGTTCCTTCCTGAGTTCATTCATATAAAGCTGGAAATCGTCAAGCCATTGCATCTTGAAAGCCTGTCGTTCATCGCCGCTTGAGCCGGAGGGATGGTAAACGCTGATGATGCTGAGGCCGCCATAGTCGGCGCGGATGAATCGCCCCTCATCATCATATTTTTTCATTCCCATCCCGTAAAGAACACGATCGGGTTCATTCCGGCTGAGGATGGCTACCCCGCTGTATCCCTTTTTTACGGCCGAATACCAATAGCTCCTGTATCCCAGTTCTTCAATTTCAAAAAGCGGAATTTGTTCGGGTTGCGCCTTGGTTTCCTGCAGGCAGATCACATCGGCATCGCCGGCCCGTATCCATTCCAGCAAGCCTTTGCGGATGGCAGCCCGTATACCGTTCACGTTATAGGTAATGATCTTTTTCATAAGTCGCGAAGATACAAAAACCCCATAATATCCCGGGAACCCGGGATCAGTCCGGCTGAATAAATTCAAATCTGCCATTTCGTGTTATGAGAGTCTTATCAGATTAATTTATTTATTTTTATATTCGCAGGCGTTAATCTACCGGCATGAGAAAGACTTCGGTTTTGAGGCGTTTCCTTCTTTGGCGCATCAAGCATATCAGCCAGCGCAATTTTATGATGATCCTCAGCGTGATCATCGGTGTGCTGGCGGGATTGGGTGCTGTGGTGATCAAAAACGGGGTCATGCTCATCAAAAGCCTGCTCACCGGCCACGCCATGGTCGACTACCAGAATTACCTCTTTTTTGCCCTGCCTTCCATCGGGATCCTCATCGCAGTCATCTATATCCGTTTTATCATCCGGCAGCATGTTGGGCATGGCATTCCAAGCGTTTTGCTGGCCATCTCGCGATCGCACGGGATCATCAAGCGTCATAATATTTTCTCTTCGATCATCACCAGTGTTTTTACGGTTGGTTTCGGGGGATCGGTCGGACTTGAGGGGCCCACCGTGGCAACGGGGGCGGCCATCGGTTCCAATCTCGGCCAAATGTTCAGGCTTAATTATAAGCAGATCACGCTGCTGCTGGGTCTGGCCAGTGCCGCCGCCATGTCGGCGATTTTCAAATCGCCCATTGCAGCAGTGGTGTTCGCCATCGAGGTGATCATGATCGACCTGAACAAGTCATCGATCATCCCGCTTCTGATCGCATCCGTAACCGGTGTTCTCACTTCATATTTTTTTGTCGGGCAGGCTGTGATGTACCCTTTCGAGATCGAGGTAGGATTTACCCTCAGGGACATCCCCTACTATATCCTGCTTGGGTTGCTGGCCGGCCTGGTATCGGTGTATTTCACCAAAGTGTACATCTACATTGAATCCTTCTTCTCCAGAATAAAAACCTGGTACATGAAATGGCTTACAGGCGGCATCATACTGGGCGTGCTCATATTCTTGTTCCCCTCGCTGTACGGCGAAGGCTACGATGCCGTGAATGCTTGCCTGAAAGGCGATTACAGTCCGCTGTTCAACAGCAGCCTTTTTTATCCCTTCCGGGAAGAATTATTCATGGTCTTCGTCCTGTTCCTGATGATCCTTTTCCTGAAAGCCATTGCCACCAGCGTAACTTTCGGTGCGGGCGGCATCGGAGGCATCTTTGCCCCCAGCCTCTTCATGGGTGCCTTTACAGGCTTGTTCTTCAGCACCTTTCTTAAATATATCGGGATCGGACACCTGAACGCAAGTAATTTTGCCCTGGTAGGAATGGGCGGACTCATTGCCGGGGTTCTGCATGCGCCCCTTACCGCGGTATTTCTTATTGCCGAGATCACATCGGGTTATCAGTTGTTCGTGCCACTGATGGTTACGGCAACGATATCCTATGCCACCATCCGGATATTCGTAAAGGATTCGGTTTATACCCACCAGCTTAGCCGGCGCGGAGAATTGATCACGCACCACAAGGATAAAGCCATCCTGAGCATGATGAAAGTGGGAAAACTCATCGAAACGGATTTTAAAACAGTCAATCCGGAAGATACCCTCGGCGACCTGGTGAAAGTGATCGCCGAATCAAAACGTAACATTTTCCCGGTTATCGATGATAATGAAACTTTTTGCGGCATTATTGTACTTGATGACATCCGGCATATCATGTTCAACCCCGAACTGTACGAAAAAACCAGCCTGAATAAACTGATGTTCATGCCGGGTACTTCCGTCGATCCGGATGAATCCATGGAAGTGGTGGCTAAAAAGTTCCAGGAAACCAGGAACTATAACCTGCCGGTGATCAAGGAAGGGAAATACCTGGGCTTTGTTTCGAGGGCCAATGTTTTTTCGGAATACAGAAAACTTCTGAAGGATTTCAGCGACGAATAGGACATTATAAAAGGGAAGAGCCCGGTCAGGGATGCTGGCCGGGCTCTTTTTGTTCAATTCACATTGAATCATATATCCTTTTTGGCGAGATAGAAATCAACCATTTCGTAGTTGCTCTTTTCCCTGTCTTCCATCTCTTCAACCGTCTTCGGCGGGGGAACGATCGCTTTGTCGCCGGGTTTCCAGTTAAGCGGAAGGGCAACCCCGTGTTTGTCGGAGGCCTGCAAGGCATGCAGTACGCGATAAATTTCATCCATGTTCCTCCCGATGCTGAGGGGGTAATACATGATAAGCCTGATCTTACGGTTGGGGTCGATAAAGAATACCGCACGTACGGCAGCCGTTTCACTTTCGCCCGGCTGAAGCATTCCGTACAACTTCGATACCTTCATGTCGATATCGGCAATGATGGGGAACTTCATCAGTATCCCCATGTTCTTCTTAACATTGTTGACCCATGCTACATGTGAATGGATGCTGTCGATGCTGAGCCCCATGAGTTTTGTATTCAACTTGCCAAAGTTTTCCTCTTCGAGCGCAAATCCCGACATTTCCGTGGTACAAACCGGCGTGAAGTCGGCAGGGTGCGAAAAAAGGATGACCCAGCTGCCTTTGTTAAATTCCGAAAACTTGATCTTACCAGTAGTGGTAACGGCCTCAAAGTCGGGAGCAATGTCGCCGATTCTTGGCATTTGATAAACTTCCTGATTTTCCATTGAACTAATTTTTAGTGGTTTTTAAACTGAATTTTTGACAAAGTTACATCCAGATTGTATATTTGTCAAATCAATAATATTTATACTTAAATAGATAATTTCTATATTATGATCAATATTACCCTTACGCAACTCGAATACGTGGTTGCAGTTGACAACTACCGGCATTTTGCCAGGGCGGCTGAGAAGTGTTTTGTCACCCAGCCAACACTAAGTATGCAGATCATGAAGATTGAAGAGCATCTGGGGGTAAAGCTTTTCGACCGCAGCCGGCAACCGGTAGTGCCAACAGAGATAGGCAAAAAAGTCATTGAACAGGCGCGGGATGCCCTGAAGGCGGCAAGCCGCATCGACGACCTCGTGAAACAGCATGCTGCGGAAATCAGCGGGGAGTTGAGGCTGGGGATCATACCCACCCTGGGACCGTTTTTGCTGCCCCTGTTTGCCGGCAATTTCATGCGTAATTATCCCGCAGTTACGCTGAGCGTTGAAGAACTGGTAACCGATTCGATCATCAGGCGTTTAAAAAACGAGACCCTAGATGCCGGTCTTTTTGTAACCCCTGCCCATGAAAGTTCAATCATTGAAGACCCTTTGTTTTATGAAGAAATGCTCTTATATGCCCATCCGTCGCATTCTCTTCTAAGCAAGCCTGTGGTTGAGATACAGGACATGAACAGCCCGGAGCTCTGGCTTCTGAACGACGGCCATTGTTTCCGCCACCAGGTGGTCAATCTGTGTGGTGCCGGCAGCCATGCGGGTGAAGGCCTCCCCTTTCACCTGGAGGGCGGATCACTGGAAACCCTGGTCAGGCTGATCGACAGGGAAGGGGGTTTTACCCTGCTCCCCGAGCTGGCCACCCTGCTGCTTCCTGCAGAAAAGCAGGATTCGCTGATCCGGTTTTCCAAGCTCACACCCTTACGGGAAGTCAGCCTTGCATGTTCACGCTATTATGCAAAACAGAACCTGCTGGAAGCCCTCAGGACACAGATCATTTCAGATATCCCACAGTATATGAAGGATCCGGGAAGGGGGCAGGTGGTGGAATGGAAGGAGCCCAAATGATGCAATTTTCATATCATCAGCCGCCTGTATAATGTCACGGGCATGATTCCCCTGACAAAAGGGGTTGAATCAACAGGTTTTGCAGATCAGAACAGTGAAAAGCGCACGTAGCGTTTGGGGTTGACCCGGACATCTTCCAGCAGGAGGTTCAGTTGTTCGGCCGATCGCTGCAGGTCTTTATAAAGGTCTTCATCATTAACGAGCATTCCGATACTTCCTTCGCCATTATTGATCTTTTCTATGATCACGGCCAGGTCGTCAGCCACACGGTTCAGGTTTTGAAATGTACCCGGTATATCGGCTGCGACCAACGAATCGGATACTGTTGAAAAGTTTTTCAGGATATTATCGATGTTTTCTTCATTATTGCTGATGGTAGCCGTGATGGATTCCAGGTTGATCATGATCTCGGCCAGACGTGTTTTTTCTGAGGCTACGAGTTCATCCAGGTTATAGGTGGCGCTTTCGAGGTTGGCAAAGGTTTGCTGAATGCTGGCCAGGCTGTTTGAGAGGTTTTGCCTGGCGCTTTCGTTGAAGATGGCCTTGATAACGGTAACCACGGAGTCGATGGAGAGGATGAGTTCTTCCGCCTTGAGCTTGAGCGGTTGTATCTGCTGGTTGACGGCCTCCTTCAGGCTGGCCTCTACCTTGGTGGCCAGTGTGTCGCCGTTGGCAATATACAGGCTGTCGTTACCCAGAATAAGGTTAATGGCTTTCGATCCCATCAGGTCGGAGCTGTAGATCAGTGCAATCGAGTTACGCGGGATGGGGATCTCCGTTTCTATCATGATCTTAACAATGATATTTCCCGAATACCCGGGTTCAAAGTAAATATCAGAAACCTGACCTACCTTCAGGCCATTTATGGAAACGGGGTTAGCCCTGTTCAGGCCGCTTACTTCTTCATAAACGGCATATACGATACGTTGATCCTTCAGAAGGTTAAAACCTTTCAGGAAGTTAAAGCCCCAGATCAGCAAGGCAAGGGCAACGATAAATACCAGTCCGGTAATGATCTCTTTTTTATACTTCAAAACGCCCGTGTTTTATACAAAGTTAACTCATTTTACTCTGAAATATTCTTTGTGGTTACATAAATTTCGACATTTTGCGACTGCAGCGGCATGCTTACAGCAGTTACTTCAGCACATATCCGGAGCGGCCGCCCATAGCACAGGTCCTATTGGCCGCTGAGTTTCCTGGCCTCATTCACGTCAATGCGTACACCGTCCTTAAAGGCGATGATAAAGGCATCGCGGTATTTTTTGTTCCTTCGCAATTCATTTTGCAGCCTGACGGCTTCCAGGTAAGAGGTTTCATCGCCGCTGGTATATTTAAACATCCCCTGATGTTCGTATATCATTACATTTTCCACATCCTTGAATTTTCCCGCAGTTTTTTCTTTTGAAGAAGAAGCAAACTGCACCCTGAACCGGATATCACTTTTCAGGGAGCCTTTATTTACGGGTATTGCCATTTGGGCATGGTTTTCCGGGCTTTCAACCATCAGTTTGTATTCCTTAAATGCCCGGTAAATGGCAGAGGCGATATAATTCTGCCCATTGTCTGACATCAGGTATTTCTCATCATTAAGGTTGGAGATAAAGCCTGTTTCGATGAGTATTCCCGGCATAGCAGTTTTATACAGCACCCAGAAACCGGCCTGCCATACCCCCCTGTCCTTGAGTTTTGCCCTTTCACGAAACTGGTCCTGCACCAGCGAAGCCAGCAGCAGGCTGCTTTCGAGGTAAGCATTCTGGAAAAGGTTCAGGGTAATATAGTCTTCATCCCGGTTCGGATCGAAGCCGTCGTACATATCGTCATAGTTCTCTTCCTTGAGGATGGCGGCATTTTCAAGTTTTGCCACTTCCAGGTTTGCCTGGCTCCTGTGCAGTCCCATCACGTAAGTCTCGGTCCCTGATGGGTTTGGCGATTTATTGGCATTACAGTGAATAGAGATGAACAGGTCGGCTTTGCTCTTGTTGGCGATCTCCGCCCGTTTGTGCAATTCAACAAAAACATCCGTTTTCCTTGTGTATATTACCTCCACATCGGGCAGGTTCTGCCTGATATAATGACCTGTTTTGAGGGCAATGGCGAGGGCAATGTCTTTTTCTTTGGAATTCTTCCCCACTGCGCCCGGGTCTTTCCCGCCATGACCGGCATCGATCACCACCTTCCTTACCATGGGCTGGGAATAAAGCCCTGCAGGCAGAAGTATGGTCAGGAAGAGCATACCAAAAATAAGCACATGACGTTTCACCTAAGGAATAAATTAGTTAGTTTTACAGCGTATTAAAGGCATTTGGCAGCTTTTGAAATGGTTGTGGCCTGCACATGCCTGACACAAAAATAACACATAATTCATCGTCATATTTTTGATTTGTTTATCAAATTATTAACACAAGACCGGTTGATTTATTATTTCCTGTTCATGCTGATGTGCTTTCCCGGCACGGGTCGGCTCAGCGGGCAGGAGGCTGAAACCGGCATGCCATCCGGTGATGAGCGGGGCATAGCTGTGGTATTACCCGATACCATCGCTGCCTCCCCCGACAGCCTGGCGGTTAAACTGCCGCTTGTGCCCCGCGATACCATGGCACCCGATACCCTGCACCCCGTCCATATTGATTCCATCCCTGCATATAACGAAGACCAGCCTCCAAAAATCTCGCCCAATGCGCTTCAGCACCGGGTAGATTTCAAATCCATCGACTCCATACACTTTGACATGCGGCAGCAAAAAGTGTTTTTATACCAGGAAGTGAAGATTGATTATGACGACATAAAACTGCAATCAAATTTTGTAGAGATCGATTTTACCGAAACCAGCATCTTTGCATCGGGCCTGCCCGATTCGACCGGTTTTGAAAGAGGCCAGCCGATCTTTGTTCAGGGAGATTCGGAATTCCGCTCCCGCACGATGAGATATAACTATGAAACCAAGAAAGGGTTGATCAGGGATGTGATGACGCAGGATGGCGAAGGCACCATCAGGGGAAAGCTCATCAAGAAAATGCCAAATAATGAAACCAATATCAAGGGAGGATCTTATTCAACCTGCCCGCAATGTGAAAACAGGGATTATGAATTCCGTTATTTCAAGTCGAAAGTCATTCCTGATAAGCGCATTGTAACCGGACCCGCCTATCTTGTCATTGAAGATGTGCCCACCCCCTTGTTTTTGCCCTTCGGGTTCTTCCCCATCAGGAAAGGTCAGCATTCGGGCATACTGTTGCCGACATGGGGCGAATCGGCCAACCGTGGCTTTTATTTTGAAAGTGGAGGGTATTACTGGGCCATCAACGATTACGTTGACCTGAAAGTGGTAGGCGATATCTATACCCGCGGGAGCTGGGCCGTGAAACCCTCTACCCGTTATAAAAAACGTTACAAATACAGCGGAGGTTTCGATTTTACCTATGCCATCAACATCACAGGCGAAAAGGAACAGCCCGACTACCGCCGCGACAGGGACTACCAGATCAGGTGGCGGCATCAGCAGGATCCGAAAGCCAGGCCCAACAGCACCTTTACGGCCAATGTAAACATCCGCAGCCGCAAGTCGAATTTTTATAACCCGACCACAGCCCAGGATTACCTTTCAAACACCTTCCAATCGAGTGTTGCTTACCAGACCAGCTTTGCAGGAAAGTATTTCCTCACCCTGAACGCCAATCACAGCCAGAATACCCAGACAAAACTGATGACCCTTACCCTGCCGGAGATGTCGTTCAATGTGAACCGGTTTTACCCCCTGCGAAAGAAGACCCGCACCGGAAAGATGAAATGGTGGGAAGACATCAGCGTGAATTACACGGCCAATTTTAAAAATACGGTTACCATCGAAGACTCCCTGCTTTTTCAGCCTGAAACCTGGGAAAAGATGCAGAACGGCATCAAGCACAGTATCCCTGTAAGCAGTTCTGTCAAATTGTTAAAATATTTCAACTGGACCAACTCCATCAACCTCACCGACAGAATGTATTTTAAAACCATAGAAAAAAACTGGATTGACGATACGCTGTTCGTAAACAACGACACCATTGTAGGTTACCTGCAGGAAGACACCCTAACGGGGTTCAAAAATGCCTTTGACGGTAATTTTTCTTCTTCCATCACTACAAAGCTGTATGGCATGTACCAGTTTGGAAAGAATTTTCCCGTCAGGGCGATCCGCCATGTGATGACCCCAAAGGTGTCATTCACCTTAACTCCTGATTTCGGTGCTCCCGAATGGGGTTATTACAAATCTTATTACAATCCGGATCTCGACAGGGAGATCGAATACAGCATCTTTGAAGGCGGCATTTACGGCTCACCCCCGAAAGACCGTTCGGGAGTGGTCAGTTTTTCACTGAGCAATAACCTTGAAATGAAAGTCAGGTCAAAGAAAGATACCGTTACCGGAACCAGAAAGATCAAACTCATCGATGATTTCACCATACAAACCTCTTATGACCTGGCCAGGGATTCGCTCAACTGGTCGAAGCTGCGCATGAGCGGAAGGACCACCATTTTTAAAGGTTTTGACATAAGATATACCGGCAACTGGGATCCTTACATCCTGGACTCAACCGGCACATTTAACCTGAACCAGTCGGAATGGAAGGTAAACCGGCGGTTATTCAGGCTCGACCAGACCAACTGGGAATTCAGCGCCAACCTGCGGCTGAACCCCGGCATGTTCAGCAAGAAAACAAAAACAGAGCCTTCCCGGCAGGAAGAACTGGAGGAAATGGCCGAAAACATCGACATGTATGATGAAATAGAAAGCATTTATAACAATTACGATGATTTTATCGACTGGGACATCAAGTGGAACCTGAATATTACCTACAACCTCCGATACGGCAACACCTTTAAATATACGAACCAGGTGGAAAGGGAAAAGCAGGAAACGCTTGTTCAAACCCTCGGTCTCAGCGGTGATTTCAATGTTGCCCCAAAATGGAAGATCGGTTTCAGGACCGGCTGGGATTTTGAAGCCGCCGATCTTTCCTACACATCCATCAACATATACCGCGACCTGCATTGTTTCGAGATGCGCTTTAACTGGATCCCCATTGGCGGGAGACAATCGTGGAATTTTGCACTCAATGTTAAGGCAAGCATGTTGCAGGACCTCAAGCTGCAGCGGAAAAAAGACTTCCGCGACTTCTAAAGCCCGGGAATTATGGGATTTTACATATTTTTGCTTTTGGTAACAGACAAAATCATTTCAAACAACACCTAAAATGAAAAAAACCGTCAACATCTCAAATGCCCCTAAGCCCGTTGCCCCCTACAGTCAGGCTATCCTCAGCGGCAACACGCTCTATATTTCAGGGCAGATCCCCATTGATCCCATTACGGGCAAACTGCTTGAAGGGAGCATTGCCGGACAGACCGAAAGGGTAATGGAAAATATCCGCTCCATCCTGAAGGAGGAAGGCCTTGACTTCAGCCACCTGGTGAAATGTTCGATCTTTATGACCGACATGGGATTTTACAAGGAAATCAACGAGGTTTACGCCCGTTATTTCCCAAAAGACCCGCCTGCCCGCGAGGCCATTGCCGTAAAGGGCCTCCCACTGGGAGCCAGTGTCGAAATATCGTGTATCGCAGTTAAATAAAACAAAAAACAAGCATTATCCAAGCTGGTAAAAAAATGAAAAACTTTTTTCTTACACTTGCAGTATGTTTACTGCTGATCCCTTTTTCCCGTGCCGACGAAGGTATGTGGATTCCTTTGTTGCTGGAACAGTTGAATGAAAAGGAAATGCAGGATATGGGCTTCGGGCTGACTGCAGAAGACATTTACAGCATCAACCGCAGTTCGATGAAGGACGGCATCGTCATTTTCGGACGCGGATGCACGGGTGAGCTTGTTTCCGACCAGGGTCTGCTGCTCACCAACCATCATTGCGGCTATGGCGTTATCCAGCGGCATTCCTCCCTCCAAAACGACTATCTGACCGACGGGTTCTGGGCCATGAGCCGTGAAGAAGAATTACCGAATCCCGGGCTTACGGTTACTTTCCTGGTCAGGATGGAAGATGTCAGTGAAAAGATGCTCGAAGGCATCCATGACGACATGAATGAAGCGGCCCGCTCGGAAAAGCTGAAGGAGAACGCCGCCGCCATTGAAGCGGAGGCAGTGGAAGACAGTCACTACAAAGCCCAGGTCAAACCTTTCTACCAGGGTAACCGTTTTTACCTCTTCATTACCGAGACCTTCGAAGATGTCAGGCTGGTTGGCGCCCCCCCATCCAACATCGGCAAGTTCGGCGGCGACACCGACAACTGGATGTGGCCCCGGCACACCGGCGACTTTTCGGTGTTCAGGGTATATGCCGATTCAAATAACATGCCTGCCAAATACGCCGAAACCAATGTTCCCTACAGGCCGAAATACCACTTTCCCATCAGCATAAAGGGAATACAGGAGGATGATTTTACATTTGTTTTCGGATATCCCGGATCGACCCAGCAATATATACCGTCATGCAAGGTTGAGCAGATTTCCGGTGTGGTCAACCCCATCCGGATCAGTCTTCGCGACCGGCGCCTGGATATCATCAACCGCTACATCGACCGTGACGACCTGGTCCGGATACAATATTCGGCTAAAGCCGCAGGCATTGCCAACGGCTGGAAAAAATGGATAGGCGAAAGCAAAGGCATTGAAAATACAGGCGTGATCAGCAAAAAAGAATCCCTCGAACAGGCCTTTACCGAATGGGCCATGGCCGGGGAAGAGAAGAACCGGAAATACGGCGGCATCATCGGGGCCTTTGAAGAGCTCTACCTTGGGCTGTCGCCGGTTGAAAGGGAGATGACACTGCTGTCGGAATCGGCCTTCGGCATCGAAATATTGCGATTTGCCAGAAGCTTTTCTTCACTGGTCAGCCTGTGTGAGGACAAGGATGCCGATGAAGAGAGGATCAGCGAAATGTTACAGCAACTTGAGAAATCCGCCGCTGCCCATTTCAAAAACTACCACCAGCCCCTCGACAGGGAGACCTTTGTTGCCATGATCGAAGCCTACCTTCAGATGGCATCGCCTGAATACATTCCCGTAGAGCTGGATATTATCGAAAAAAAGTACAAGGGAGACGTGAGCGCCTATGCAAACGAAGTCTTCAGGCGTTCAGTGTTTGCAGCGGAAGATAAGTTGTCGGATTTCCTTGTCGGTTTCAAACGTAAAAAATACAAAACCATCCTGCGCGACCCTGCCTATATACTGGCAGATGCTTTTTCACGAAAGTACAGTGACGAACTCCGGCCGGTGCTCATGAAGTTCTATGCCACTGACGACAGCCTGCAGCGTATCTATATGCAGGGGCAGATGGACTTTGAGCCTGAGAAACGTTTTTACCCCGATGCCAACTTCACCCTGCGGGTCACTTACGGAAAAGTTAAGGGTTATAATCCGCGCGATGCCGTGTATTATGATTATTTCACCACACTCGAAGGCATTATGGAAAAGGAAGATCCCGGTATTTATGATTACGTGGTGGAAGACCGGCTCAAAGAGCTTTATGAAAACCGCGACTACGGCCGTTACGCCGACCCCGACGGCAGCATGCGGGTTTGTTTCATTGCCACCAACCATACTTCAGGCGGAAATTCGGGCAGCCCGCTGCTGAACGGACGCGGGGAACTGGTGGGGATCAATTTTGACCGCTGCTGGGAAGGAACCATGAGCGATATAGTTTATGACCCGGCCGTATGCCGGAACATATCGATCGACATCCGGTACTGTCTTTTCATTATTGACAAATTTGCCGGTGCCGGACATCTGATAGAGGAAATGACCATCATTGAATAATGAAAGGCTGACAGCTGAAGCTTTTCCCATCATTGATATTTATATTTTTTCAGGTATTTTATTTGTGCGCCAGGTATTATTTCTCTTTTTGCTCATCCTGTCCCAGTATGTTTCCGCCCAGTTGTCGATTCATGTTGAGGAAGCGGAAAAACATCGTGAAACGGGGTACCTGAACGACAAAGACTATGATCTCCTGAACGGCTTCTTACTGATGGACCGGAAAGTTGAGATTAAGGGGGAACTGCAGAAGATTGTTTTTGGTTATCATCCTTACTGGGGAGGGTCCAATTACCTGAATTATCAATGGGAACTACTCAGCGACCTGTGCTATTTTTCTTATGAAGTAGACCCTGAAACCGGCAACCCCCTGTCGTATTACGGCTGGCTCACCTCCCCCGCCATCGACTCAGCCTTTGCCCATGATGTGCGTGTACATCTGTGTGTAACCCTGTTTTCGGGCCACAGCACTTTTTTCGGCAACCAGCAGTCGCAACTTAACCTGACCAATAACCTGCTCAGCCTGCTCATGCAACGCGGTGCCACGGGAATCAGTTTCGACTTCGAGGCCGTGCCTGCCTCACAGGGCAACAATATGCTCGACTATATTGCCGGTTTTTCCGTTGCTTTCAGGCAGAACTTTCCTGACGGGATACTGAGCATTGCCATGCCGGCCGTTGACTGGAGCGGGATATTCGACCCTGATGTGCTGAATGAGTACATCGACCTGTATATGATCATGGGGTACGACTATTACTGGAACGGCAGTAGCCAGGCCGGGCCCGTCGACCCCCATTACAGTATGACAAACACTTACAACTACAGTGTTTCCAGAACAATATCCCATTACCAGTCGGCCGGGATGCCCCTGTCAAAAATGCTGCTGGGCGTACCCTATTACGCCCGTGAATGGCCCACGGCCTCCGGATCGGCTCCTTCGGCAACGACCGGACACGGCACTGCATATACCTGGGCCAAAATCCAAAACAATGCTTCGGGACATTACAGTACGGCAAACAAAAAACTTGAACCCAATTCCTTCGGCCCCTATTTCGCATACAATGACGGAGGCTGGCATCAGTGTTTCGTAAATGACCCCGGTTCACTGAGCAGGAGATACAAGCTGGTAAACCGTCGTGGCCTGGCCGGCATTGGCATCTGGGCACTCGGCTACGACAATGGTTATCCCGATCTATGGCAACTCATAGCCGGCAACTTTTCCCAGGGGACAGGGCTTACATTTCCGGACACGCTATACGACAGCGGAGGTCCGGCGTGGAATTACTACGACAACGAGCATTATACCCTTGAACTGCGGGGAATGGAAAATGAATTTCTCAATATCAGTTTTTCCCAATTCAGCCTCGAAACAGGATACGATTCTCTCTGGATTTATGACGGTACTTACCCGGGAGGCAACTTAGTGGGCGGATTTACCGGCAATACCCTCCCGCCAATACTTTCCGGTAGCAACCGGATGACATTGCGTTTCAAATCAGATCATAACACCTCCGTTTCGGGATGGATGGCCCTGGTACAAAACATTCCGGTCACGGTAATGGAGGTGAGCCCTGAATATGACATCACAGTATATCCCAACCCCACGTCCGGCATTTTATACATTGATGGCAGTAAAGCGAAACCCATTATCCGGTTTTATGATATGAAAGGTTCATTGATACGGTCATACGCGGAAGACACATTCCCCATACGGCTGGATCTTACAGATTATTCACCCGGTATATATTTTTTTTCGGTTGAATGCGGGAACAAACATTCCCGGCACAAAATTGTGAAATTTTGATGCATAAATATCCGGTTACGGATACCGGGTTATCGCGTATAATTAAACCCCTTACACTTCAATCAAGTCCTTGTTGCCAGATACCCGGGATCCTTCGCTGCACTGAAGTGAGAGGGTTGCTCCTGCCAGCTTTCTGCACAAGGCCGGCAGGAGGAATTTGCTTGCGTTGCTGCAACAGCTGGGAGGTCCCTCGTCCCCCGATCCCGATTACTCGGGAGGGGTCCCCGGTATGACCGGCAGAAGAAACTAACTTTTGCTTTAACGCACTAAAATAACAGTTCCCGATGTGTCAAAATTCCGATTCGAGATAGCATATTCAACCCTGAACACATACGTCCCTGCAGGGGCTTCGGCACCTTTTATCGTCCCATCCCACCCTTGCATAACATCTTTGCTTTCAAACACCGTCTGTCCCCAGCGGTTGAAGATCTTCATGCTGAAGGAGGTGAGCTTATCGGGCTGGCCGATGGCTTTGAACACATCGTTGAGGCCGTCCCCGTCGGGAGTAAAGGCATTGGGAAGAAGGATCAGCTCACCCGGGGGTTCTTCCGGTGGGGGTGGCGGAGGCGGGGCAGTGACGAACTGCACGTAAACAGAATCTTCGCCCGCGCATCCATAGAGGGATTCGATCATCACGCTGTACCAGTCTTCCACCTCTGCAGTGATCAACTGGCTGGTCTCTCCGGTATTCCAGAGATAACTTGTAAAGCCATCGCCGGCATCGATCTCCACGGGCTCTTCGGTGGTGATGGTATCCTGCCCGGCAAAGGCCGGAACAGGGGTCGGATGGATGAGGATCTCAACAGAATCTTCCGAATAACAGTCAAGGGTGTCTGTTACACGGAGCGACCAGGTCCCGGAATGCGTTGGCTGGGCATTGCTGATGGAAAGGATCTCGTTTGTACTTGTGATTCCCGTCGGATCTGACCAGAGATAGCTGACTTCCCCGTTGCTCGACCACAACAAAGGGCTGATCTCGATATCTTCACCCTGGCAGGCTTCAATATCCTGTCCGGGGCTGAAAAGTACTTCCTGGTAGATACGCACGCTTCCCAGGTAGTAGTCCACCGGGATGGTCAGTCCCGTGGAGTTCAGGAACAGGCTGGCCCCTGCACTGCCGTCCCAGGCCACCATGCTCAGGCCCGGGTCCAGGGATTCAAAGACCAGGTCGGTCAGTATTGTGTTATCAGGCAGCGTTACTGAAGGCGATTGCCAGTTGAGCTCCACCCTCCCTTCGGCCGGGAACA